>ERZ1106943.55-NODE-55-length-151500-cov-9.732979_pt1 | contig 151500 bp, 122 predicted proteins | sample MGYA00403671_ERZ1106943 | MGnify/ENA primary metagenome ERZ1106943 (study PRJEB35170, sample SAMEA104062427) | human gut metagenome | biome: human gut; feature: human-associated habitat; material: faeces | place: Denmark | collected 2012-06-14 ...
AATGAAAAATTCGCGGCGCATCTTGGCGCATTCTTATCTGGAAATAGTATAAAACTTCGCATCAAGCCTTGAAAAAACGCGCTCCTTAGAGTACAATGGAAGCGTGACAGGCGGCTTGAAAACGGATGAGGTGATTTTTATGTGGAAGCGGGGAACAGCGCTGTTGACGGCACTGCTGATGCTTTTTTCCTGCGCACTGGCGGAAGATGTGTATCTCGACGAGCCGACGCCCAAAGCGGCGGAAGAGACGGCGGACGACACGTTGACTGCGCGTGATGACCTGATTAACCGCATTATCGCGCTGGGGCAGGAACTGTATATTAAGGCGAACGGCAAGAGTCAGCGCGCACACTACAAGGGCGATATTTACGTCTGCAAGAACTTCACAACATACCTTTTCCGCCAGAATCGCGACGATTTCTGCATGGCGGAATACCCGGACGTTCAGCTGCTTGTGCCGAACAATCTGTCCGCGGCAAAGAGCAAGCCGTACAGCTATGGCATCGAGTGGGAGGACATTTCGCCGGAGAAGGGGAATCCGTTCTACATTGCGGCGCAGTTCAAGTACGACAAAAATCTGTCCGCGGAGGAGAATATGGCGCTGGCGTGCGACTTCATGCGGCAGGCGCAGCGCGGCGACTACTTTCAAATGTCCGCGAAGTACGAGTACGGTACGGGCGCACACAGCGCCATCATGCTCGGTTACGACCCGGAGACGGACGAAATCCACTGGATGGACAGCAACATGCGCGGCGGCAAGAAGAAAGGCATCCGCTACGGCTTGGTGCAGTTCGACGAGGTGAAGAGTGTAGAGTGGTGGGCGAGTACATTCTGCAAGAAAACACGCGGCGCGACGCTCTACCGCCTGCGTGACGACATTGTCTACCGTCCCGGTCATGAGCCGGAAAATACCACAGGTGAATAAAGGAAATCCCCTCTGATGCCGAGATTGGCGCATCAGAGGGGGTGTTTGCGCTTACCGCATCTCTTCCGCTGTCGGCATTGCCGGAATCGCCCCCGACCGGCTGGTCGTCCAGCTGGCGGCGCGGTTTGCGTAGCCCAGCATGTCCCGAAGCTGCGGAATCGTCAGGCTATCCAGCGTGAACGCCCGCATTTGGCTCAAAAACGCACCGAAGAACGTGTCGCCCGCGCCGTTTGTATCCGCGACAACGCACGGAACACCATCGACGATACCCATTTCGCCCCGGAAACGGTAGAAAGCGCCCTTCGCGCCGAGTGTCACCAGTACGAGCGGAATCCCGGCATCCGCCAGTGCTGCCGAACCGTCCTGCAAATTGTCCGTTCCAGTCAGCAGCGCCATTTCTTCGTCCGACACCTTCAAAATGTCTACCAGCGGCAGGGGACGCGCCAATTGCTTGATGGCATCCGCGCGGCTGCCCCAGAGCGCCGGGCGGTAGTTTGGGTCGTAGGTGACGCACGCGCCGAGATTTCGCGCGCGCCGGGCGGCATCCAGTACCGTATCGCGCGCGGGATTCGCTGTTAGGCTGACGCCGCCGAAATGGAAAAAGTGCGTGCGGCGCAGAGCCTCATCCGGCACATCGTCCGGCGAAAGCGCCAAATCCGCGCTGTGCTGGCGATAGAAGGAGAACGACCGCTCACCGCGGCTGTCCAGCGAAACGACTGCCAGCGTCGTCGGGCGCTGTGCGTCGGTCAGCATTCGCGACACATCCACACCGTTTGCGCGGAGGCATTCGCGGAGCTGCGTCCCGAAAGCATCCGCCCCGACGCGCCCGATGAAGGCGGTGGAAGCCCCCAGTTTCGCGGCGGCAACCGCCAAATTCGCTGGAGCGCCGCCGGGATTCGCGGCATATTCCGCCACGCCGGATGCGGAAAGCCCAGTCTGCGTCAGATCAATCAGCGCTTCGCCGATGGCAGTGATATCGAACATGGTCAGCATCCTCCTGATGTAAGTTTGTCTGCATTATACCGCGGAAAAGGCGAATTGACAAGGTTTTGTCATGCAAATTTAGCAAAAAAGTGCGCTGATTTCGCACGAATCTGTCAAAAACGATTGCATTTTGCGAAAATTGATAGTAAAATATACTTGACGCATTGCCGCAAAAACAGGCGGCTTTGCAAAGCAGAAGGAGGAGACATCCCCATGAAAATGACATTCCGCTGGTATGGCCGCGAGTCCGACCCGATTCCGCTGAAGTATGTGAAGCAGATTCCTGGCATGTCCGGTCTGATGGGTTTGCTGGATAAGCCCGCCGGTGTCGACTGGCCTGAAGAGGAGGTCAAGGCGCTGGTGGAGGAAGTCCACGCCGCTGGACTGGAGCTGGAAGTGGTCGAGTCCGTCAATGTCCACGAGGACATCAAGATGGGTCTGCCCACGCGCGACGAATATATTGCCAACTACATCTCGACCATCCGCACGCTGGCGAAGTACGGCGTGAAGGTCATCATCTACAACTTCATGCCCGTCTTTGACTGGCTCCGCACCGACTTGGCGCGTGTCATCCCGGAGGACGGCTCGAACTCCCTGTACTTCGACGAGAAGGATTTGGGCGAAATGGGCCCGATGGAAATCGTCCGCCGCACCGCCGCCGATTCGCAGGGCTTTACGCTGCCCGGCTGGGAGCCGGAGCGTCTGGCGCTGCTGGAAACGACCCTGCGCCAGTACGAAAAGCTCACGTCCGATGACCTGCGCGCGAACTACAAGTACTTCCTTGACGCTGTGATTCCTGTCTGCGAGGAAGTTGGCATTCGCATGGCGTGCCATCCCGATGACCCGGCGTGGCCGATTTTCGGGCTGCCGCGCATTGCGCATAGCCAGGAGGATTTCGACAAGATTATCAAGCTCCATGACAGCCCCGCGAACACCGTCTGCCTCTGCACCGGCTCTCTGGGCTGCTCGCCGGACAACGACATTCCGTCCATCATCCGCCACTTCGGCGAGATGAACCGCATCGGCGCGATGCACGTTCGCAACATCAAGTTCCTGGGCTACCATCACTTCCGCGAAGCCGCGCACCTGTCCGAAGCGGGCGACCTGAACATGTTCGACATCATGGAAGCCATCTACGACACCTGCCCGGACACCTACATCCGCCCCGACCACGGCCGCATGATCTGGGACGAAAAGGGCCGCCCCGGCTACGGCCTGTATGACCGCGCGCTGGGCGCGACGTACCTGAACGGCTTGTGGGAAGCTATCTGCCGCATGAAGGGCGAAAAGAAGTGATACTATTTCCTGCATTCGCGGCGCATCTTGGCGCATTCTCATTTGGAAATAGTATAATCAACGGATAACAAAGGGGAGAAGCAATATGAAACTGTCCTATCAGGGCATTCAGGACAAGCAGGGCTATGCCGCCGCGCAGGTGGCGCTGCCGCAGTACGACTGGGCGAAGATGGCGGAGAAGACCGCCGAGAAGCCCGTGTGGGTGCATTTCGGCGCGGGCAACATCTTCCGCGGCTTTATCGCGGGACTTCAGCAGCGCCTGCTGAACGCGGGGCTGGCGGAATCCGGCATCGTCGCGGCGGAAACGTTCGACTATGACATTATCGACAAGATTTATGTGCCGCATGACAGCATGACGCTCATGGTGTCGCTCAAAGCCGACGGCTCGACGCAGAAGGAAGTCATCGCGTCGATTGCAAAGGGCATCAAGGCAAACTGTGCCGATGAAGCGCAGTGGCAGCAGCTGACGGACGTCTTCACCGCGCCGTCGCTGCAAATGGCGTCCTTCACCATCACCGAGAAGGGCTATGCGCTGCGCAACATGAAGGGCGAACTGATGCCCGTGGTCGTGTCCGACATGGAAAACGGCCCGAAGCAGGCGCATCACGCGATGGCGGTCGTGGCGGCGATGCTCTACGCGCGCTATCAGGCGGGCGCTATGCCGATTGCCATGGTCAGCATGGACAACTGTTCCCACAACGGCGAGAAGCTGCGCGCGAGCGTGATGGAAATCGTCGCGGCGTGGGTGAAGAACGGGCTTGTTCCGGCGGATTTCGAGGCGTATGTGAACGACGAAGCGCGTGTCTCCTTCCCGTGGAGCATGATTGACAAGATTACCCCCCGTCCGGCGGAAATCATCGAGAAGCAGCTGATGGACGCGGGCTTTGAGGACATGCAGCCCGTCATCACCAGCCGCAATACCTACATTGCGCCGTTCGTCAATGCCGAGGTGCCGCAGTATCTTGTTGTGGAGGATCGCTTTCCGAACGGCCGTCCGGCGCTGGACAAGGCGGGCGTGTACCTCTGCGACCGCAAGACCGTCAATGACACCGAGCGCATGAAGGTGACGACCTGCCTGAACCCGCTGCATACCGCGCTGGCGGTGTACGGCTGCCTGCTGGGCTACACCTCCATTGCGGCGGAAATGAAGGACGCGGAGCTGGTCAAGCTGGTCAAGACGATTGGCTACAAGGAAGGTCTGCCCGTCGTGACCGACCCCGGCATCATCAGCCCGAAGGCATTCATCGACGAAGTGGTGGAGCAGCGTCTGCCGAACCCCTTCATCCCTGATACGCCCCAGCGCATCGCGACCGACACGTCCCAGAAGGTTGGCATCCGCTTCGGCGAGACCATCAAGAGCTACATGGCGTCCGATACGCTCAATCCCGCTGATCTGACCGCAATTCCGCTGGCACTGGCAGGCTGGATTCGCTACCTCATCGGCGTGGATGACAACGGCGCGCCGATGAACGTCTCCTCCGACCCGATGCTTGCTACCTTGCAGGCGGCGCTGGCAGGCGTGACGCTCGGTCAACCGGATTCGGTGGACGGCAAGCTGGAGGGCATCCTCGGCAACGCAAGCATCTTCGGGGTCAGCCTGTATACGGCGGGTCTGGCGGACAAGGTGACGGCGGATGTCAAGGAACTGCTGGCAGGGCCGGGCGCTGTCCGCGCGACGCTGAAGAAGCATCTGGCATAAACAATTTCATATGAAAAGGGGAGGAAGTTTCGCGCTTCCTCCCCTGATTTTGTTGATTTACTCCACGTCCTGCAGCGCGTTGTAGCCCTCTTCGCCCGTGCGCACCTTGATGACGTTCTCCACGTCGTACACGAAGATCTTGCCGTCGCCAATGTGCCCGGAGTACAGCACCTTCTTCGCCGTGTCGATGACCGTGCGAACCGGAATTTTGCACACCACGATGTCCACCTGTACCTTCGGCAAAAGGTTCATTTCCACCGCGACGCCGCGATAGTATTCCGGACGGCCCTTCTGCATCCCGCAGCCCAGCACCTGCGAAACGGTCATGCCGGTTACGCCGATTTCCTCCATTGCCGTTTTCAGCACCTCGAAGCTGCTCTGCTTGCAGAGGATGGAGACCTTCGTCATCTTCACGTCAGAAGCAGGCGCCTTGTCGCTGCGTACCACCACCGGCACAGCGTCATCCACCGAGACCTTTGGCGTTTCGACCGCAACGGTCGGCACAGCTTCCACCGACGTCAGCAGAGAAGTCACGGGCATGAAGTCCGCATAGCCAGACGCAAGACCGTGCTCCATGATGTCCAGCCCCGCGATTTCTTCCTCGCGGCTCACACGCAGACCGAAAATCGCCTTGATGAGGAGGAACGCAAGCGTAATCGTGACCGCCGTCCATGCGCAGACGCTCAGCACACCCAGCAGCTGCAGACCCAGCAGCTCGAAGCCGCCGCCGTAGAACAGACCAGTCAGCATCCCTTCGGGATAATCAGGCGTTGTGCCTGTCGCCAGCAGACCAACCGCCAGCGTGCCCCAGATGCCGTTGAGGAAATGCACCGCGACCGCGCCGACCGGATCATCAATGTGCAGCTTGTTGTCCAAGAACCACACGCCGAAGTTGACAATCAGACCGGAGACAACGCCGACGATAATCGCACCCGTGCAGTCCAGCACGTCGCAGCCCGCCGTGATGCCGACCAGACCCGCCAGAGAGGCGTTCAGGCACATCGACACATCCGGCTTGCCGTAATGCACCCAAGTGAAAATCATGCAGACAACTGTCGCCACGGAAGGCGCAACCGTCGTCGTCAGGAAAATCGAGCCGAGGGATTCGATGCTCTTCGCCGCCGCGCCGTTGAAGCCGTACCAGCCGAGCCACAGGATGAACACGCCGAGGCAGCCCAGCGGAATGTTATGACCGGGGAACGCATTCACGCCGACAATCTTGCCGCTCTTATCCTTGGAGAACTTGCCGATGCGCGGGCCAACCATCTTTGCGCCAATCAGTGCGCACAGACCGCCGACCATGTGAATTGCGCACGAACCAGCGTAGTCGTGGAAGCCCAGCTGTGCCAGCCAGCCGCCGCCCCAAATCCAGTGCGCCTCGATGGGGTAAATCAGCGCGGAAATGATGGCGGAATACACGCAGTAGGAGAGGAACTTCGTGCGCTCTGCCATTGCGCCGGAGACGATGGTCGCCGTCGTCGCGCAGAAAACGAGGTTGAAGACGAAGTTCGAGAAATCGAAATTCGGGTACGCGGTGAAAATGTCAAAACCGGGCTTGCCGATGAAGCCCATCAGGTCTTCACCCAGCAGGAGTGAGAAGCCAATCAGGATGAACATCACCGTACCGATGCAGAAGTCCATCAAGTTCTTCATCAGGATGTTGCCCGTGTTCTTCGCGCGGGTGAAGCCGGTTTCGACCATTGCGAAGCCTGCCTGCATCCAGAAAACGAGCGCCGCGCCGATTAAAAACCATACGCCGAAGATTTCGCTGTCAACTGATGCCATGATGCTGGAAAGATCCATTTCCATGCGCCTCCTAATCCTTTTGTGGGGTGAGTTGCCACCGTGGATGAATACAAAAAACGTGCAGGCGAACGGCAGAACCGTTCCACCTGCACGTCCTTGTGCAGAAGGTTATTACACGTTGAAGAGCAGGTCGTCATACGTCGGGAAGGGCCAGTACTCCTTACCGACCAGCGTTTCCAGCTCATCCGCCTGTTCGCGGACAGCCGCCATCGCCGGAATGATGACGTTGTGTTCGTACTTGGCGCACTCCAGTGCCTCGCCGTGGCAGGTCGCCTTGACCGCGCCGCGCAGCCCTTCCAGCGCCTTGTACAGCTTGGCGTTGCGCTCAGCAACATCCGCCAGCACATGCGCTTCCGCATAGGGTTCGACACCGGCCGTCTTCATGGCGTTGACAGCCTTGGCAGTCGCACCGGCGAACTTCATACATGCCGGGAGAATTTCCTTCTCTGCCATCATCAGGCAGGTTTCCGCCTCGATGTTGAGCACCTTGGCGTAGTTCTCCAGCTTGATTTCGTAGCGGGAGCGAATTTCCGCTTCGGTGAAGACGCCGAAGGTGGTGAAGAGCTTGATGTTCTTCTCGTCCAACATGTGCGGCAGCGCATCGACGGTCGAAACGTAGTTTGGCAGACCGCGGCGGGCGGCTTCCTCCACCCATTCGGGAGCATAGCCGTTGCCGTTGAAGATGATGCGGTTGTGCTTGCGCAGGTTGCTCACAATCAGGTTGTGGAGCGTCTCACGGAAGTTCTCCGCGCTTTCCAGTTCATCCGCAAATTCCTTCAAGGACTGCGCGACGATGGTGTTGATGACCACGTTCGCTTCCGCAATGGACTCGGACGACCCCAGCGAGCGGAACTCGAACTTATTGCCCGTGAAGGCGAACGGGGAGGTGCGGTTGCGGTCAGTGTTGTCCTTGGGGAACTTCGGCAGCACGCTCACGCCGATTTCGAGGTCGTGCTTTTCGCTTGCGCAGTATTCCTTCTCTTCCTCGAAGGCGTTGACAATCGCGGACAGCTCATCGCCGAGGAACATGGAGATAATCGCGGGCGGCGCTTCGTTCGCGCCCAGACGATGGTCATTGCCGGCGGACGCGACGGAGATGCGCAGCAAATCGGCATATTCATCAACTGCCTTGATAACCGCCGTCAGAATCAGCATAAACTGCGCGGAGGTCGCCGGGTCGTCGCCGGGATCAAGCAAGTTGTAGCCGGTGTTGGTGGACATCGACCAGTTGTTGTGCTTGCCGGAGCCGTTGACGCCCGCAAAAGGCTTCTCGTGCAGCAGGCACACCAGACCGTGGCGCTGGGCAATTTTCTTCATCATTTCCATCGTCAGCTGATTGTGGTCGGTTGCGACGGAGGTGATAGAAAAAATCGGGGCAAGTTCGTGCTGTGCGGGGGCAACTTCATTGTGCTCGGTCTTGGCGAGGATGCCCAGCTTCCACAGCTCTTCGTTCAGGTCGGTCATGAACGCCTGAACGCGCGGCTTGATCGAGCCGAAATAGTGGTCTTCCAGCTCCTGCCCCTTCGGCGGCTTGTTGCCGAACAGGGTGCGGCCGGTGAAAATCAAGTCCTTGCGCTGGTCGTAGAGCGCCTTGTCAACAAGGAAATACTCCTGCTCCGGGCCGACGGTGGAGGTCACGCGCGTTGCGTCACGGCCAAAGAGCTTCAGCACGCGAACTGCCTGCGTGGACAGCGCCTCCATCGAGCGCAGGAGCGGCGTCTTCTGGTCGAGCGCTTCGCCGCCGTAGGAACAGAACGCCGTCGGGATGCACAGCACGCCATCCTTGATGAAGGCGTAGCTGGTGGGATCCCACGCCGTGTAGCCACGCGCCTCAAACGTGGAGCGCAGGCCGCCGGAGGGGAACGAGGAAGCGTCCGGCTCACCGCGGACGAGTTCCTTGCCGCTGAATTCGAGGATAATCTTGCCGCCGTCCTTGGGCGAAATGAAGCTGTCGTGCTTTTCAGCGGTGATGCCGGTCAGGGGCTGGAACCAGTGCGTATAATGCGTAACGCCGCGTTCCACCGCCCAGTCCTTCATGGCATTTGCCACGACGTTGGCCACCTGCGGGTCAAGGGGCGTACCATCAGTGATGGTTTTGTGCAGCGCCTTGTAAATATCCTTGGGCAGACGCTTCTGCATGACGGCGTCATTGAAAACGCTGCTGCCGAAAAGCTCTTCGATGTTGGCCATCCGGGATTCCTCCTCCAAAGTCATTTCGCTCTTGAAAGCATTCCAGCGGCGGGGGAAAGCGGCTCTGCTTTCCGTCGCGCTTCTCGTAAAACGCGTTTTTTTCGCATTTACGAAGAAAAGGGCAACTGCGAGAACGAATGAAATTCATCTCACAGCGCCCTTGCTGTTGACAACAAGTATAGCGGCTTGGAAAGGATTTGTCAAGGGCTTTTTTTGCATTGATTCTGTTTTTTCCCTTCAAAAACGACAGAAAAAACGAAAATGCCGAACGTTCGCAAAAAGCTGCAAACGCCCCGAATGCGGAAAAAATGGGCGCTGGTGTGAATCTTGCTGTTCGCAGCCCGAAGCCGATGAAGCAAAAAAGTGCAGGATGAGACTAAAAATGCAGGAAACGGGACGAAAATACAGCGAAACGGACAAACACAGAAGAACACGGTTTCCCTTGACAAAAAAGCGGAAAAGCATTATTGTATTAGGAAGAGTTCTGCACCGGCTGGAAATGCATTCGAGCCGACAAGGGAGGGGAAAAACAATGAGCTTTCCCGTGCATCCGTGGAAAGTAGTCGAACGCGGCTGGCAGCCCAATACCCAGCGCTTCGCCGAGTCGCTGATGTCGCTGGCGAACGGCTATATGGGTCTGCGCGGCAATTTTGAGGAAGATTATTCCGGCGACAGCTTTCAGGGAACGTATCTGGGCGGCGTGTGGTATCCCGATAAGACACGCGTCGGATGGTGGAAAAAAGGCTATCCGGAGTATTATGCGAAGGTTATCAACGCCATCAACCTCATCGGCATTCATGTCATCATCGACCAGCATCCGCTCGACCTCAGCCGCGCGACGGTCTGGGAATATGAACGCGAGGTGGATATGCGCACGGCCGTGCTGTACCGCCACGCCTGCGTGGACATGGACAAGGGCAGCCTGACGCTGGACACTTGGCGCTTCGTGTCGATGGATACGAAGGAGCTGCTGGCGATTCGCTATCAGGTGACGCCGTCGTTTGACTGCCGGATGGAGGTTTCGCCCTATCTGGATGGCAACGTCCGCAATGTTGATGCGAACTACGGCCAGTCCTTCTGGAACATGGTGGATGGCGAGGGCTGGGATGAGCGCGGCAGCGTGCTGGTGCAGACGAAGCCGAATCCCTACGGCGTACAGCGCTTCACCGTCGCGGCGGCAATGACGAACCGCGTTGAGGGCATCGACTATATTGATATGGCGTCCAAAGCCGGCTACTGCGCTGCGCTCTATGCGGGCGATATTCACTCCGGCACGACTGTCTCGGTGGAAAAGTACGTCGCCGTGTTCACCAGCCGCGACCACGACAAAGACCAGCTGATGGACTTGGCGATGGCGGCGGCGCAGCAGGCGTGCGACGAGGGATGGCAAAAGGCGCTCAAAGCGCATCAGGCGGCGTGGCACGAGCGCTGGGAAATGGCGGATGTGCAGATTGAGGGCGACGACAGCGCGCAGCAGGGCATCCACTTCAACCTCTTCCAGCTGCTCAGCACCTACACGGGCAGCGACGCACGGCTGAATATTGGACCGAAGGGCTACACGGGCGAGCGCTTCGGCGGATCGACGTACTGGGATACGGAAGCTTACTGCCTGCCGGTGTTTCTGGCGATTCGCGGGGCGGACACGGCGCGCCAGCTGCTGCTTTACCGCTATCACCATCTGGAAGCGGCGAAGCGCAACGCGGCGAACCTCGGTATGCCCGGCGCACTCTATCCCGTTTCGACCATCAACGGCAGCGAGTGCCACAACGAGTGGGAAGTCGCGTTCGAGGGCATCCACCGCAATGCCGCGATTGTCCACGCTATCTTTGAGTACACGATGTACACGGGGGACGAGACGTACCTGCTCGGCGAGGGCGTCGAGGTGATGGCGGAGATCGCGAAATTCTGGGTCGGGCGCGTGCATTTCAATCAGCGGACGCAGAAGTACATGATTTTCGGCGTGACCGGCCCGAATGAGTACGAGAACAACGTCAACAACAACTGGTACACCAACCGCATGGCGGCGTGGTGCCTGGAGTATTTTGTGGAGACATGCGCCAAGCTGGATGACGACCGCTTGGAAGCCTTGCAGATTACGCCGGATGATCTCAAGCACATGCAGGACATTGCCGACCGCATGTATTATCCTGACGACCGCGGTTTGGGCATTTTCCCGCAGCATGACGCCTTTCTGGACAAGGATTTGCGCCCCGCGTCCGACATCCCGGCGGAGGAGCGCCCTATCTATATGCACTGGTCGTGGGATCGCATCCTGCGTTCGGGGTACATCAAGCAGCCGGATGTGCTGATGGGCTTGTACTTCCTCAACCACGTCTACGACACCGAAACGCTCCGGCGGAATTTCGACTTCTATGCGCCGCTGACGCTGCACGAATCGGGCTTGTCGCCCTGCATCCATTCGATTATGGCGGCGCAGCTTGGTGAAAAAGACCTCGCCGTGGCGATGTACAAGCGGACGGCGCGCTATGATTTGGACAACATCAATCAGGATTCGCAGGACGGGCTGCATATCACCAGCATGTCCGGCTCGTGGCTGGCGATTGCGAAGGGCTTTGCAGGAATGCGCACGCTCGGCGGACTGCGCTTCAAACCGTTTCTGCCGGATTGCTGGAATGGATACAGCTACAAATTCAATTACCGCGGGCGCATCATCGAACTGCGCGTGAAGCCCAAAGGCGTGACACTGACACTGATTTCCGGCGAGCCGATCAGCGTGACGATTTACGGCCATCCGTATGAACTCGAAGACGTGCTGACCGTTCCACTGGAAGGGTAATCTGCCCAAAGCAAAAGGGGAGAAAGAAACAGGCTTTCCCCCTTTTTTGCGTGGAAAGACGCAATTTTCCGTGTTTTCTGCCCTATTTTTGCCCTGTTCATTTGGGCAAAAATGTGCTATAATGTACCTATGCGCAGGGGGGCTGACCCCTTGCGGTGAAGGAGTGCGAAATATGTTTGAGCCCCGCGTGAAGAACGGACAGACGGACTTGCTGATGAAGGCGCTGTTGTCGCTGGAATCAACGGACGAGGCGTATCGCTTCTTCGAGGATTTGTGTACCATTGCGGAAATCAAGAGCATGGCGCAGCGCATCGAGGTGGCGAAGATGCTCCGCGAACATGCCACCTATCAGGAAATTGCCCGTCAGACGGGTGCATCCTCCGCAACCATCAGCCGCGTCAACCGGGCGCTGCTTTATGGCGCGAACGGCTATACGGCGGTGCTGGATGCCATGGAAAATGCCGCGGAAAAGGAAAAGAAAGATTGAGGAAACAAAAATGGATTTAAGTATGCTCAACCCGCAGCAGCGCTTGGCAGCGGAAACGCTGGAAGGCCCGGTGCTGATTCTGGCTGGCGCAGGCTCCGGCAAGACCCGCGCCCTGACCTGCCGCGTGGCGAACCTGATGGCGCACGGCGTGGCAGCGTACCATATTCTGGCGCTGACGTTCACCAACAAGGCGGCGAAGGAAATGAAGGAGCGAATCGCCGCGCTGGTGGGCGATCAGGCGAACGATGCGTGGATTTCCACATTCCACTCCACCTGCGCCAAAATCCTCCGCCGCGATATTGAGAAACTCGGCGGCTATACCCGTTCTTTTGTCATTTATGATGACGACGATCAGGGCGCGGTGCTGAAGGAAATTTTGAAGCGCCAGAATATTGACGATAAGCTGCTGCCGATTCGCGAACTGAAGGCGAAAATTTCCGACGCGAAGAACAAGCTGATGGGTCCGGACGAGTGGTTCGACCATTCCGACCGCGATTTCCGCTGCCAGCAGATTCACACGGTCTTCGTCGAGTACGAAGCGCGCCTGAAAACGCTCAATGCCTTGGATTTTGACGACCTTCTCGTCAAGACGCTGGAACTGCTCGCCGACCATCCGCCTGTGCTGGATGTGTACCGCAAGCGCTTCCAATATGTCATGGTGGACGAATATCAGGATACGAACTATGCGCAGTATATGCTCGTCAAACTGCTGACTGACCAGAGCCGGAATCTCTGCGTTGTGGGCGATGACGACCAGTCGATTTACGGCTGGCGCGGCGCGGATATCCGCAATATCCTTGATTTTGAGAAGGATTATCCCGACGCGACCGTCATCAAGCTCGAGCAGAATTACCGCTCGACCGCCAATATCTTGGACGCGGCGAATCAGGTGATTGCGCACAATTCCGGGCGCAAGGAGAAAAAGCTGTGGACAGAGCAGGGCGAGGGCGACCCGATTCGCCTCTTTGACGCGGGCGACGAACGCGAGGAAGCCGCGTGGGTCGCCGACCGCATCCGCCAGCTCAACCGCCACGGCGAACCGTATGGCAACATGGCGATTCTCTACCGCACGAACGCGCAGAGCCGTGTGCTGGAAGAAATGCTGATGCGCTCGGCGATTCCCTACAAGGTCTTCGGCGGTCAGAAGTTCTATGACCGCAAGGAAGTGCGCGACGTGATTGCGTATCTGCGCGTTGTGGTCAATCCGGCGGACGATGTGTCCTTGCGCCGCATCATCAACGTGCCTAAGCGCGCCATCGGCGACAGCACCGTGCAGGAGCTGATGAATCACGCGCAGCAGAACAATATGCCGCTGTACAGCGCCCTGTCCGACGTTCCGGATTCGCTTTCCGCGCGTCCGAAAAAGTGCGTCAGCGACTTCTTTATGCTCATGACGATGCTGCTGGCGCTCAAGGAAACCATGCCGCTGGAGGAGTTCGTATCTACTTTGGTGGAAAAAACGGGCTTGCTGGCGCAGTACCAGAAGGAAGATACCGAGGAAGCCCGCTCGCGCGTGGAGAACATTCAGGAATTCATGGGTGCGGTCAGCGAATACGCGAAAGCAACGGAAAACGCGACGCTCGAAGACTACTTGGAAAACGTGTCGCTGGTGACTGACCTTGACCAGCAGGAGGACGAGCGCGGCTATGTGACGCTGATGACGCTGCACTCCGCCAAGGGCCTGGAATTCCCCGATGTGTTCATGACCGGTCTGGAAGAGGGCATTTTCCCGTCCGCGCGCAGCCTCATGGACGAGACGAAGATGGAGGAGGAGCGCCGCCTGTGCTATGTCGGCATCACGCGCGCCCAGAAGCGCCTGTTCATCTCCCGCGCGAATCAGCGAATGCTGTATAATCAGGTGAATCACAACGCGCCCAGCCGCTTTTTGGCGGAAATCCCGGAACGCCTGCTGTCCGACGAAATGGCGGGCATGAAGGAGCGCTTTGGCGACCGCGTCCAGCCGCAGATGCGCTCTCGCAGCGCATACAACCGCGGCGGAACGAATCGCCCGGCGCCGTCCGGCAGTGCGCCCATCCGCCCCGGCAGCGGCAATACCGGCCTGCGCGGGCTGAATATCCCCGGCGTGCAGAAGGGCTTCGTGCAGTCCCCGGCGCGCAATATGGCCACCAGCGCCATGCAGAACCTGTATCGCCCCGGCGATCGCGTCCGCCACCTGAAGTTTGGCGAGGGCACGGTGGTGGAGGTCACGGGTTCGGGCAGCATGAGCCGCATCAAGATTGAATTCACGGCATACGGCACCAAGGAATTTGCTTTGGCGACGGCGCCGATTGTCAAGCTGGAGGATTAAGCATGGCAGACCAGACGGCGCGGATGCGTCAGCTTGCGGACACGCTCAATCAGGCGTCGCAGGCGTACTATTTCGGCAGCGAGCCGATTATGTCCGACATGGATTGGGACAAGCTCTATGACGAACTGTCGGCGCTGGAAAAGGAGACGGGCATCGTCCTGCCGGATTCTCCGACGCACCGGGTCGGCGGCGAAGTGATGACGGCGTTTGCGCCGCATACGCACATCCACCGCCTGTGGAGCATGGATAAGGCACAGTCCATCGGCGCGGTGGAGGATTGGATTCGCCGCACCGAGAAGCTCAGCGGGCAGGACGACCTGCAATACTGCGTTGAGTACAAATTCGACGGCTTGACGCTGAACCTGACCTACAACGAGGGCAGGCTGATTCAGGCGGCGACGCGCGGCAACGGCATCACCGGTGAAGCGATTCTGCCGCAGGCAAAGACCATCCGCACCGTGCCGCTGACGATACCGTATCAGGGACTGCTGGAAGTGCAGGGCGAATGCATCATGCGCCTGTCCGCACTGGATACCTACAACAAGACGGCGAAAGAACCGCTGAAAAACGCCCGAAACGCAGCCGCCGGAGCGCTCCGCAACCTTGACCCCGCTGTGACCGCTTCCCGCCATCTCGATGCGTTCTTCTATCAGATTGGCACGATTGACAATCCGCCGTACACCACGCAGCAGGGGATGCTTGATTTCCTGCGCGCAAACGGCTTTCAGGTCAGCCCATATCTGGGGCAGTGCCGGAGCATTCGCGAAATTGAGGACTGCATCCACCATATCGAGGAGGAACGCAGCAGCCTCGACTTCCTGATTGACGGCGTGCTCATCAAGGTCAGCGATCTCTCCATCCGCGAGATGATGGGCTACACCGACCGTTTCCCGCGCTGGGCGATTGCGTTCAAGTTTGAGGCGGAGGAGACGACGACCGTCATCCGCGACGTGACGTGGGATGTGGGCCGTACGGGCAAGCTGACGCCCGTTGCGCATGTCGAACCTGTTGATTTTTACGGCGTGACCGTGCGCAAGGCGACGCTGAACAACTGGGGCGATATCCAGCGCAAGCGGGTTGCCATTGGCGCGCGCGTGTGGATTCGCCGCTCGAATGACGTGATTCCCGAAATCATGGGGCATGTAGGGGACAGCGAAGAGGGCGAAACACCGATTGTCCGCCCGGAGGTCTGCCCAGCTTGCGGTGAAAAGCTGATTGAGCGCGGCGCACACATTTTCTGCATGAACCGCGTCTCCTGCCGCCCGCAGGCGGTTGCCCGTATCAGTCACTTCGCCAGCCGTGATGCGATGGACATCGAGGGCTTGTCGGAAAAGACGGCGGGGCAGCTCTACGACCAGATGAACGTCCGCGATCCGGCGGATTTATATACCCTCACGCGTGAGCAGGTGCTGTCGCTGGACGGCTTCAAGGACAAGAAGGCGGATAATCTGCTGTCCGCGCTGGAAAAGAGCAAGCACTGTGAGCTGGATGCGTTTCTCTTTGCGGTCGGCATCCCGAATATCGGGCGCAAGACCGCGCGTGACTTGGCGAATGCCTTCGGGACGTTGGAGAAGGTGTCCAATGCGACACAGGCGGAGCTGGTCGCCCTCGATGATGTGGGGGACATTGTTGCCCAGAACATCACAGAATTCTTCTCCTTCGACGAGAACCGCGAGATGATTCGCCGTCTGCTGGCGGCAGGTGTGACCCCGGCGGAAAAGCAGAAGGTGGAGGGCGGTGTGTTCGCCGGCATGAGCATCGTCGTCACGGGGACGCTGCCGACGCTCTCCCGTAAGGAAGCGGAAGACCTGATTGCCCGCAGCGGCGGCAAACCCGCGTCTTCGGTCAGCAAAAAAACCGCCTTCGTCGTTGCAGGCGAGGCGGCAGGAAGCAAACTGACCAAGGCGCAGACGCTGGGTATCGAAGTGATTGACGAAGCGGAGCTGCTGCGCCGGGTTTCTTCATAATTAATTTTTTAGCAATTTGCTGAGAATTGTCACTTCCCACTCATGGGAAGTGTGGATTGAAATATGGCAGTGCGGTAGAATTGTTATCGCACGGTCGGATTCTTCCGGCGGATGGCGTGGGCGAGGGCAGCCTGCGCGGGCGTCATGGCGGGGCGCGCTGCGAATGACTCGACCGCGTCGGCATCGCGTGCCGTGCTGTCGGACGTGCCTTCGCTCGCCTGTGTCATTTCGGAAACGACCTGCGTGTTCGGCGTGCCGGGGTGCATCTCGAATTCCGCCGTCGTCTGAATCTGACCGGGCTGATAGCCGGGCAGCAGGAACGTGACGAACTTGATGGAGAAGATATCGCAGACGACATAACGCAGATTCAGGCTGTCATAGAGGACGATGAACTGCGTGCCGACGTAGTACAGGAAGCCTTGACGGGTGACGAGATTCGACGTACCAATGAGAAAATCCACCAGTACATACTTTCCGATGTTTTCATGCAAGACCTCCTGCATCGATCCCTGAAAGTTCGCTGTGTCGAAATCCTGTGCCGGCGGAACCTGCAGCTGCTGGATCTGATTCGTTCCCTGCTCGCTCATAGAACAAGCACCTCCTTGAAATTGCTGCTTCACTCTATGCGTCAGGAACGTACTTCATGATGAAAAGAGGGAAAAAATGCTTTCCAATTTGGACACTTATCTGGAAGCGCTCCGTACCAGCCCGCTGGAATTTCTGCTGACGCTGGTATACGCTGTCGCTGTCATTCTTATCAGCCTGATTCTGCACGAGTGCGCGCACGGTTATGTGGCGTACCGCTGCGGCGACCCGACGGCGAAAATGATGGGGCGGCTCTCACTGAACCCAAAGGCGCACCTTGACCTGATCGGTACGCTGAGCATGTTTCTCATTGGCGTTGGCTGGGCGAAACCTGTTCCGGTCAATCCGCGCAACTTCCGGCACGGGCGGCGCGACGATTTCTTCGTTTCCATTGCCGGCATTGCGACGAATCTCTGCCTGTGCCTGATTTGCATGTTCCTGAGCGTGATTGTCGGCAAGGTCATGTTCGGCTCGGAGATGCTGGGGGAAGTTTCGTCGAGCGCCCTCCCGCACCTGTTCAGCCCGTTCTACCAGTTCACGGATGGCAGGGACAACGTGATTCTGAGCATTACCAACGGCATATTCGCCGAAAGCACGCTGGCGGATTTCGCTGTGCCGTGGCTGCGGTACGTCGAGCGCTTCCTGCTGATGATGGCGCAGACGAATCTGGGGCTTGCGCTGTTCAACATTCTGCCCATCCCGCCGCTGGACGGCTACCATCTCGTCAACGATCTGCTGTTCAAGGGGAAACTGCAGCTCAAGCGGCAGGCGTTCGTTATTGCGCAGATTGTGCTGATTGTCATCTTCATGTCTGGCGCGCTGGATCAGTTCTTGAGCAAGGCAATCTTCGCCGTCTATGAGTTCTTCCTCAAGGGATTCTTGGCGATTTTCGGCTTGTCGTGAGGGCACAAAACATGGCAATGACGTTTCAGCTCAAGGATTTTGACGGCCCGCTGGATTTGCTGCTGTTCCTGATTAACAAGGAAAAAATCGACATCAAGGATATTTTCGTCAGCCAGATTACCGACCAGTATATTGATTCGGTTCGCAATGCGCCTGACCTTGATATGGACGACGCGACGGATTTTCTGGTCATGGCGGCTACGCTGCTGGAAATCAAATCCCGCGCGATGCTGCCGCGTCCGCCGCGCATCGAGGAGGGCGAGGAGGATCCGGAGGAAGCGCTGATTCGCCGTTTGGAGGAATACAAGCGCTTCCGCGAAACCGCATCCGCCATGAAGCAGTTCGAGCGGGCGGCGGCGAACCTGTTCACGAAGCTGCCGGAGGAATACCCGCTGCCGCCGCAGGAAACGGAGCTTGTTGGCTTGACGCTGCAAGGCTTGACGGAAGCGTTCCTGCGCATTTGGGCGCGTAAGCCCGCAAGCGACGAATCACCGGAGACGAACCACTACGCGCCGCGCGATATTCACCGCGACGAGCACAATGTGCAGGAATGCATGTTGACGCTGCTTAAGGGCGTGTCCAGCCGCGGTTGTCTGCGCTTTGAAGAAACGTTCAGCGCTGTGCCGTCGAAGGAAGAGGTCGTGACGCTGTTTCTGGCGTTGCTGGAGCTGCTCAAGCTGGGCGAAATCCACGCCGAGCAGGAGGGAACATGGGGCGAAATCGTTCTCTATCCCGGCCGCGGCAAGGATGTTGACGAATACGGCGAAAGCGCAACGGAGGAAACGGAATGAACGAGACACAGAACGAGGAGCAATTGCGCTTTCCCGACGATATCATGGAGGAGGGCGGCAATCTTGCCGGGCGCATCGAGGCGATTCTCTTCGTCGCGGGCGAGGCGGTGCGCGTAGAGGACTTGTCCAAGGCGCTGGATGTGCCGATTCGCGAGGTAGAGGATGCGCTGATTCAACTGCGCGACGAGTACGACTTCAACCAGCGCGGCTTTTCGCTCAAACGCTACGGGCATCAGGTGCAGCTGGCGACGCGCGCATTGTATTCGCAGGATGTGGTGCGGCTTCTCCAGCCCGTGCAGAAGCAGTCGCTTTCGCAGGCGGCCATGGAGACGCTCGCGGTCGTTGCGTACCGTCAGCCGGTCACGCGCGCTGAGGTGGAGCAGATTCGCGGTGTGAAGTGCGACTACTCGCTGCAATCGCTGATGAATAAGGAGCTGATTGCCGAGGTCGGGCGCAAGGAAGCGCTGGGTCGCCCGATTCTCTACGGCACGACGGACAATTTTCTGGCGCATTTCGGCATTTCGTCGCTCAAAGAGCTGCCGCCGATGCCGGAAAAGCCCAAGGACGATTCGGACGACGCGGAAATGACCGACGACGTGCCGGAATTGATTCCATAAGCAGGAGGACATGATGATGGAAAAGACGATGCAGATTAACGGTATGATGTGCAATCATTGCAAGATGACGGTGGAAAAGGCGATCAAAGCCGTGCCGGGCGTAGAAAACGTGGAGGTTGACCTCGCGGCGAAGTGTGCGAAAATCACGCTGAACGCGGATGTTGCGGACGATGTGCTGATGGACGCAGTTGCAAAGAAGGGCTTCACGCCGGTGAAAATGGGGTAAGTCAAGTGCCATCCGTGCTGGATGGCATTTTTCGTATCAAGATTTCTTTCGCGCCGCACACTTTCCCGCGCGCCTCATAGTCTGCTGGTGAAGGCTCCACCAAGGCGACCGGAGCCGGAAAAGACAAGGAGGCGCGATCCATGTCATTCTATTCTTACAAGAACGCGAACCCCAACTGCTGCCCCGGTACGATTTCCGGCAATGCGCTGGACGGCTTGCAGGAGAAGGTCTGCGTGCAGGTCAAGCGCGTGTATGACAGCGCGATGACGCAGGAGCAGCTTACCAAGCAGACCGTCACCATCACCAGCTACGCGCAGGTCAACAACACCTGCACCTGCAACGCCTGCGGCTGCCAGGAGACGCAGGAGACCATCCCGCCGACGTCCGCACCCGTGCCGCCGATTACCTTCGAGAGCTGCCGCAGCACCACGACCGAGGGCAACATCCGCAACCTGACCGTTGATCGCCTGTGCGACCGCCCCTGCTTCGCCCGTGTGCGTGCAACGATCGACATCCCGATTGACATCCTGTTCGTGGATAGCCGCTGCGTGGAGTACATCGGCAAGGCGACCATCAGCGTCAACCGCGATGTGCTGCTGAGCATTCCCGACGAGTCCATTGTGCCGTACACGCTGGAAAGCATGGTCAGCGCGATTTGCGTCAGCGGGACGTATCTGGGCAACAACCAGTTCAAGATGACCATCTGCGTCACGACGATTTTGAAGGTGCTCGCGGAAGCCGAAATCCTGATTCCCAGCTACGGCTACTGCCCGATTCCGCCCGCCGAGGAGTTCGCGGAAAGCGTCTGCGACGAGTTCTTCGCCCTGCCGCTCTTCCCGCCGCAGTCCGTCTGCAACAGCGGCACGGTCGCGACGGGCAACGTCAGCAGCACGGTGCGTTCCAACTGCAATTGTGGACGCGGATGCTCCGGCTCGTGCAGCGGCAGCTGCAACTGCGCCAACAGCAACAACTAATACGATTTCCAAATTCAACTGCGCCATATGAAATTGCCTGACGAAAAAGCCGCATCCGGGTCAAACCGGGTGCGGCCTTCATTATGATACTTTTGCTTCTGCGTAGCCGCTTTTATCCTTCTTCGAACGAAGCCGGTAGCGGTGCTTCTTCTCTGGCGGCAGATTGACTTCGCCGCCGTGTCGTACCTTGTCCTGCGTCAGCGGCAAATCAACATAGAACGTCGTGCCCGCGCCGACCTTGCTGCGAACGCGGAGCTGCCCGCTGTGCCCCATGACAATGATGCGCGCAATGGACAGCCCAAGCCCGTGACCGCTGCTTTCGGTTTTGCGGGCACTGTCACAGCGGTAGAAGCGTTCGAATATTCTCGAAAGCTCTTCCTTGGGGATGCCCGGCCCGTGGTCGCTCATGGACAGCGTGCAGCCGCTCTCGGTTTTCTGTACGCCGAGGGTAATGGTGCTGCCCTTGGGGGAGTACTTCACCGCGTTGTCGCACAGGATGCGCATGACCTGCTTCAACATCCCGCGGTCGGCCTCAATCTGCACATGGTCAGCGGGGTCAAGCGCGAACGTGTCCTCCGGTGTGACCATTGCGGCTTCGCGCTGCACCTCCGCGGCAACGTCGTATGCGTCAAACCGCACCATCTCCATCATCAGCGTTTTCTTGTCGTGGCGAGCGAGGAACAGCAGACTTTCGACAAGCTCCTTCATGCTTTCCGTCTCCTGCGCGATGGCGTTGATGCCCTCGTTCAGCACATCCGGGTCGCTCTTGCCCCAGCGGGACAACATGCTGGCATATCCCTGAATGACGGCAATTGGTGTCCGAAGCTCATGCGAAGCGTCGGAAACGAACTGCTTCTGGCTGTTGTAGGATGTTTCGATGCGGTCGAGCATGGAGTTGATGACTGTCGCGAGGTCTTTCAACTCATTTTTTGTCCCGGCGATGTTGATGCGGTTGGAGAGGTTGTTCGCGGAGAGCGTCGCGGCCATGTCGGTGATATCGCGAATCGGCGCGAGGACGCTCTTTTGCAGCCGCTTCCGATGCAAGACGAAGTAGAACATGCGGAACAGGTCAGTGATGACCAGCGCCGCGGCAGATCCGCAGTACAGCGCAAGCGGGCGGGAGAGGCTGAGCGAAATCAGCAGCGACTGTCCCGAAATGTGCTGCGCCTGCACGATGTAGCGCCCTTCGGTGAAAATCGCCTCCGGGTCAAGCAGGCGGTAGGCGCTTTGTCCCACGATGATGCCGTCCGTGCGCGCTTCGGGCAGCAGTGTCACTTCCGCGTCATCCAGCACGGAGAGGGCAATGGTGCCGTCTGCGGACAGCGGCGCGCATTGCAGCCGCGAAATGTCGCGTTCAGCGAGGTACAGCGTGCCGCCCGCGAACGCCAGCGTCAGGATGAGCAGCGCGGGGAGAAACGTCCGCACCAGCTGGAAGGAAAAGTGGGCGGCGATGCGGAAGGAGAGGGACAAACGAATGCGGGAGAGGGTGGAAGGCAGCCCGTGTGGCTTGGGCGCGGCAGGGGAAACATCCTTCTTGCGGCGGATGCGCCGTGCCTTCGGACGGTCAGTCATCGACGCGGAACATGTAGCCGACGGCACGGATGGTGTGCAGCGTCTTGACGCCGAACGGCTCGTCAATTTTGTGGCGCAGATAGCGGATGTACACGTCCACCACGTTCGTGTCGCCCGCGTAATCGTAGCCCCACACGTCAGTCAGCAGCGCGTCCCGCGTCACGGCTTCTCCCTTGTGGGACATGAGGTATTTCAGCAGGTCAAATTCCTTTTTTGTCAAGTTGATGGGCTGATTGTTCATCGTCACTGTGTAACTGGAGGGCTCTAACACCAGACCGCCCGCACGCAGCACGTTGGACGCGGGCGCAGGCGTTTCAGCGGCGGAACTCCGGCGCTTCTTCAGCCCCACGCGGATGCGCGCCAGCAGTTCCTCGATGGCGAACGGCTTCGTCATGTAGTCGTCCGCACCCATATCCAGTCCCATTACCTTGTCGGATACGTCGTCTTTCGCGGTCAGCATAATAATCGGCACGTCGCTGTCGTGGCGCAGGCGGCGGCAGACCTCGATGCCGGACAATTCCGGCAGCATCAGGTCAAGAATCAGCAGATCCGGCTGCCAGCTTTGCGCCTGTTCCAGCCCGCTGCGCCCGTCGCCTGCCGTCTGCACTTCGTATCCCTCGTGCGTCAGCTCAAGTTCCAGAAAGCGAGCGATCTTCTTTTCATCCTCCACAATCAAAATGCGGCTCATGGTTATCCTCCATTCTCCATATACGGGCAAAAGCGGAACGCTTGAATGCGTCCCGCGAAGGGTAGTCAATGCTGCCTGCAGCCGCCAATCAGCCCGAAGAAGAGCATCAGCGAGGCAAAAACAAGAACATTGGCAAATAGCAGCAAGCCCAGCATCAGCGGCAGCATATGGATGCACCTTCCTTACTTAATCGTTGCGGAGTTGAAGCCGTCCGTGTCGTCCTCCACGGTCACATTGCCATCTTGGCTTGGCACTTGCACCGGCACGTTGATGGTAGGGCAGGAGTGGTATTCCGGCTTTGCCGCGCTTGCAGCGTAGTAGCTGCGGTTGTCCGCAGAATCCACCTCCGCCTTCTTTTCGGCGGATTCGCTCTGACCGTTCATGCCTGCCTGAAAGCCGCGCGCGAACTCATCCACCGTGCTGCGGACGTTGCTCGCGGCGTTTTTGACCATGCGATCCATGTTTTCACCCGCGAAATCCGCGTCGTCCTTGTCAAACGACACACGATAGCCCAGCAGCAGAATCAGAATCGCACTGAGAATCAGCAAATGCGGGCTGATGAGCGCCGCGACGAGGGTGAACAGCAGCGAAATGTTGAGAATCGGAATCGACTGCCGCGCCACCTTCACGCGGGCACGGTAAAGCTTGTTGATGAAGTGCATGAAGCCGCCCTTGCTCTTGCTGGCAGCAGCGGTGGACGCTTTCTTTTCGGCGGATTTCGGCGCATCCTGTGCGGCGGCATCGGGCTTTAAGCGGCCGTTGCGCTCCAAATCGACCAGCGCGCGGGCGACATTGCCGTTGTGGTAATCCAGCAGCGAAACCGCCTCCTGATAGCTGATGCCGCTCTTGCGCCGAATCAGTTCAATATCTTCAATCGTGTAGCTTGCCATAAAATCAATCTCCTTTCCCGCTGAGCGGGCTTTTTTCCCTGACACCTATATGATAACACAGATTCCTCCGAAATGCTTGTGAAAGATGAGAGGAAATGATGAGAATTTCATGAGAAAACGTGGGGATTTGGGGGCAAATTCGATTGACAAACAGGACGAAAGTGCTACAATATAGGATGTTTCATGGCATTGGGTGCTGCAAAGAATGAGGGAGGGAAACCACAATGCAGATGTTTGTTCTCGTGCTGAATCGGGAAGAATTTCTGGAGCCGCTGCTGGAAGAAATGCTCAAGCAGAACATCGGCGGCGCGACCATTTTGGAATCGACGGGCATGATGCGCGTGCTGGATGGCGACCATAACATCGACGATCTGCCGGTGCTGGGGGTGCTGCGCCACCTGTGCAATCCGGAGCGGAAACGCTCCAAGACGATTTTCACGCTGCTGAAATCCGAACAGATTCCGCAGATGATTGAAATCATCAACAAAGTAACCGGTGGACTGGACAAGCCCGACACGGGCATTTGCTTCGCCCTGCCCACGACGTTTGTGGAAGGGGTCAACAAGAACAAATGAATATCCTGTTTGCGCTTGCCATTGCAATGGCGGTTGGCATGGCCATGACGCGCCTGATTAAGCTGATTCATCTGCCGAACGTGACGGCGTACCTGATTGCGGGTCTGCTGGTCGGGCCGTATGTGCTGAAGGTGCTGACGCCGGAAATGAACAGCAAGCTGTCGATTATCTCCGATGTCGCGCTGGGTTTCATTGCTTATTCCATCGGCAGTGAGTTCAAGTTCTCCTACATCAAGGAAATCGGCGCGAAGCCGATGGTCATCACGGCGTTTGAGGGCTGCGTGGCATCACTGCTGGTGTTCCTGACGCTGCTGGCGCTGGGTCAGCCGCTGCCGATGTGTCTGGCGCTGGGGGCGATTGCCGCGGCGACCGCTCCGGCGGCGACGCTGATGGTCGTCCGCCAGTACAAGGCGAACGGCCCGGTGACGCGGATGCTGCTGCCCGTTGTCGCCATGGACGATGCGCTGGGGCTGATGCTCTACGCCATCATGATGGCAATCGCCCGCACGCTTGACAGCGGCGCGGCATTAAGCGTGATGACGCTGCTGGTGAAGCCGCTGATTGAAATTGTCGGCTCGCTGGTGATGGGCGTTCTCATTGGCACGGTGATGGTTTTCTGCCTGCGCTTCTTCCATTCGCGCGGCAATAAGCTGACGATGACGATTCTCATTGTGTTCCTCGCCGTTGGCTTGAGTACCATGCTCGATTTGAGCAGCCTGCTGGTCTGCATGATGATTGGCGCGACGATGATCAACGTCAGTAACGATTCGCCCGCGCTCCTTGAGCAGTGCGACCGCTTCACGCCGCCGCTGTTCCTGCTCTTCTTCGTCTTGAGCGGCGCAAGCCTTGATTTGTCCGTGCTGCCGACGGTCGGCGTGGTGGGTATTGCGTATGTTTTGAGCCGCGCAATTGGCAAGTCGCTCGGCGCAACCATCGGCGCTGCCATCGAGAAGTGTGATAAGAACATTATTCGCTACCTTGGTATGACGCTGATTCCGCAGGCGGGTGTCGCCATCGGCATGGCGCGCATGTGCCTGACGGATTTGCCCGCCTACGGCCCGACGATTAACGCCGTCGTGCTGGCAGGTACGCTCATCTACGAACTGACTGGCCCGGTCATCACCAAGATTGCGCTGACGAAAGCCGGCGAAATCAAGGAAGGCGGCGCAAAGCCTGCTGCGGTGACGGCAGCCAAATAATACTATTTCCAGATTCACCTGCGCCATCTGCTTGCGCCTTTTCCATTCTGGCGTCCGTTCATTCCACTTAGCGTAGCGCTGCTACGCTGCGTTTCATTCACGTTAGCCAGAATGAAAAATTCGCGGCGCATCTTGGCGCATTCTTATCTGGAAATAGTATAATAATTCATCTGAAAACAGTATAAATCCACCAAACAGAACGCCCCTTTCCGGCAGAGATGCTTCGGAAAGGGGCGTTTTTGAGTGCGGTCAGCTGCGCGGAATCCCGTCAGAGAAGTCCTCGCGGCGCTTCCTGCGGCGATGCACGCGGAAGATGATGAACAGCGCAATGGTTGGAATCAGAAGAATCACGACGACGGGAATCACCGTTTCCGGCACAATCGGAATGCCGGTTTGCCCCTGCGTCATCGCGACAATCTCCTCATATGTCAGCGGCATGTTCGAGCGGCGCGCGACGCTGCGGCTGGCGACAAGGTTGAATGTAATCGGTGTGCCATCGTCGCTGACGTAGGTCATTGTGCCCATAATCTCGCCCGCGCTGACGGGTGCGGCAAAATCGCGCGTGTAGGAGACAGTCACGAGGTCGCGAAGGTTTTCGGACAGGTAGTCGATGCGCTTCTTCGTCGTACTGAGTTCTGCAAGGGCGGCCTGCGTGGCATCCTGCGGCTGGCACAGGAGCGTCAGCTGACCCTGATTCGGGTCGTCAATCTCATACGCGCTGGTGTAAATGCTGATGGGGTTCAGGTTGTACAGCTCGGAAATCGTAACGTGCTGATACTGGCTGAAGCCGTACGCCATCAGCTTCTTCGTGTCCGTCCAGACACCGTACTGGCTGGAGTACATGACCACGGAAATCAGGTCAACGCCGTTCAGTGACGCCGAACCGACGTAGCAGTAGCCCGCCAGCGACGTGGAACCGGACTTAATGCCCGTCATCGGCGCGTAATAGTAGCGGTTGTCCGTCTTGTTGTACTGCGGCAGCATGATGCGGTGACGGGTCGTCAGCTGGCGCGAACGCTGCTTGTTTGTCTTTTGCATCTGATATGTGGTTGTTTTCGCAATCGTGCGGAAGGTGTCGTTCTGCATGGCGTAGCGCGCCAGCGTTGCCAAGTCGCGCGCAGTCGTGTAATGGTTGTCGTCGTGCAGGCCGTGCGGGTTCATGAAGTGCGTGCTGTTCATGCCGAGGTCGTGCGCGGTTTGGTTCATCAGCGCGACGAACGTACTTTCATTCCCTGCGACGGCCTCCGCAATCGCCACTGCGCCGTCGTTGCCCGAACGAATCAGCGTGCCGAAGAGCAAATCCTGCATCGTCAGCTCTTCGCCTTCCTGCAGGCTGATGACGGTCGCTTCCGAGTCAATGGCGCGCATGGCGGCGGCAGAACCGTTGTAGCTGACCGTCACCTTGTCGTCAGGGTTGCTGTTGAGGATGCCCAGCAGCACGGTCATAATCTTTGTCGTCGAAGCGGGGTACATGGTCAAATCGGCGTTTTTCTCGAAGATGACTTCCCCCGTGCTCTGCTCGATGAGAATAGCGGATGTGCAGTACAGCTGGTCGGCTTCGAGCAGCTCCGGGTGCGTCTCATCATACGGGTTCGCGTTGGGGTCGAGGGTGGGGTTCGGCATTTCTGCCACGGCGCTGATGGTCAGCAGCCCAAGTGCGAGCAGGAGACAAATCAGCCGGCGAAACGTTAGCATCAGGCGCAATCGTCCTTTCTGCACAGCAAAGCCATGCGAGAGTACAAATATCTATTCTATTATAGCATTTTGCGCCCCGGATGGCAAGGGGCAAAAAAGGCTGCCCGCCCCAAAGACGGACAGCCCATGTGATTGTTACACATTCCAGAACCGAAGCGTGCTCGTCACCGCACCAGACATGTCCGGAATGGCGAACGGCACCGTTCCCGGATAGCCAATCAGCTGAAGTACCAGAATCAGCACGCCCAGAATCGCTACATACAGCGCAAACCAGTTCAGGCTCACGCGGCTGATGAGGCTGAGCATGAAGCGGATGGCGATATAGCCGCTGATTGCCGCCACGAGGATGCCCACCAGCGTCGGCACGAGCGTCAAATCCTGCACCCAGCCCTCTTCGATTGCGGTTTTGCCGTCGATGATGAGTGCGCCGACAATCGCGGGGGCGCTCATCATGAAGGAGAACTTCGCCGCGCTTTTGCGGTTCAGACCGGAGAGCAGACCGCCCGCCAGCGTCGAGCCGCTGCGGGAAACGCCCGGCAGCAGCGCCACACCCTGCATACAGCCCATGATGATGGCGTGCTTGAAGTTCGGCTGGTCGGCGTACTGCTTGCGGTGTGCGCTCAGCGTTTCCGCCAGCAGGAGGAAGAAACCCGTCAGCAGGAAGCTCGCACCGAGGAACCAGCCTGTCTCGCAGGAGGTGATGAAATCATCAAACACGACCTTGAACAGCAGCGTCGGCAGGGAAGCGATGAAGAGCAGCAGCAGTGTCTTGGACTTGAAGGGGTTCTTCAGAATCGCCCACCAGTCCTTCCAGAACACGATGAGAACCGGAATCAGCGTGCCAACATGCAGGAGGATGTCCAGCATATGGTAGGCACCTGTTTCATCAATCGTGAAGCCCATCAGGATGCGGCTGAGCAGCAGATGACCACTGGAGGAAATCGGAAGAAACTCGCCAAGCCCCTGCACGAGGCCGAGAATGGCGGCTTGCAGAATATTCATCGGGAAGCACTCCTTTCGGATGACCGAAATTATCGTCCACGAATCAGTATAGCATACTTACCGCCATTTGTCAGCCTTTTGCAGGAAATTTTACAGGGAAGGCAGGCGAATTACACCCGCATCCACTGCACGCCTTCTTTGTTGTCCTTGACGGCAATGCCCATATCCTTCAAAATGTCGCGGATGCGGTCGGATTCCGCCCAGTTCTTGTCCTTTCGCGCCTGATAGCGGCTCAGCAGCAGTTCACGGACGGTGCTCTGCTCTTCGTCGGTGGCGTCTGCCGGGGCAATGATGACGTATTCGCCGTCGCCGTGCACTTCGCTCGTCGCCTTCTGCGCGTCGCGGATGACCGCTGCCTTTTCCAGCAGGCTGAGTGACAGCACCGCGTCAAAGTCGCCCACCAGCGCCAGCTTCTCATCGTCGGACAGGTCTTTTGCCTTCAGCACGTCATACAGGCGCGTTACGGCCAGCGAGGTATTCAGGTCGGCATCCAGCGCCTGACGGAACTTCTCCTGATATGGCTTCATTTTCTCCGCATCCACCGGCGTACCCGCGGGAATCAGCGACGCAATGCGTCCCAGCAGCTTCGTGTACGCGGCGGCAGCGTTGTCCATGTTCTCCCAAGTGAACATCTGGCTCTGCCGATAGTGGCTCTGCAGGCAGAACAGGCGGTACACCAGCGGGTCATAGCCTTTGTCCTGCAAAAGAGACACGGTCAGGAATTCGCCCTTCGATTTGCTCATCTTGCCGCCCGTGGTGTTCAGGTGATGCACATGGAACCACGTTTTGCACCACTCGTGACCGAGGTAGCTTTCGCTCTGGGCGATTTCGTTGGTGTGGTGGGGGAAGGCGTTGTCGATGCCGCCGCAGTGCAGGTCAAGGTATTCACCGAGGTGCTTTTTGCTGATGCACGAGCACTCGATGTGCCAGCCGGGATAGCCCACGCCCCACGGCGAATCCCACTTCAGCGCCTGATCCTCGAACTTCGACTTTGTGAACCACAGCACGAAGTCCGCCTTGTTGCGCTTGTTCGTGTCCTCATCCACGTCGTCGCGCACGCCGACTTCGAGGTCTTCCTCGTTGTGGTCGTTAAAGACGTAGTACTTTTCCAGCTTGCTGGTGTCAAAGTAGATGTTGCCGCCTGCGTGGTAGGCATAGCCTTTCTCCAGCAGCACGGTAATCATGTCGATGTAGTCGGGGATGCAGTTCGTTGCGGGCTCAACCACGTCGGGGCGCTTGATGTTGAGCTTCTGGCAGTCAGAGAAGAACGCATCGGTGTAGAACTTCGCGATTTCCATGACCGTCTTGTGCTCACGGCGCGCGCCCTTGAGCATCTTGTCCTCGCCCGTGTCGGCGTCGCTGGAAAGATGGCCGACGTCGGTGATGTTCATTACGCGCTTGACGTCGTAGCCCTCATAGCGCAGCGCCTTTTCGAGCATGTCCTCCATAATATAGGTGCGCAGGTTGCCGATATGCGCGAAATGATAGACCGTCGGGCCGCAGGTGTACATGGACACCTTGTTGCCGAAGCGCGGCACAAACGGCTCTTTGCGGTGGGTGAGCGAATTATACAGAATCATCAGATTCCACTCCTTTTACTGTGCAGCTTCTTCCTGCTTGACAAAGGTGAAGCCGTAGAAATCAAATTGACTGCCGGGGAGGAACACGAACGCGACTGAACACACGCCTGGTAGCACGTTCACGTCGAAGCACTGCACGCCGCGTTCCGTTCCGCTGAACTGCGCCAGCGAGGTCAACTGCTCGCCGTCCTGATTGGTGAAGCGAATCGTGACGGGGTTCGTCGAAAGCGGCGTCTGTCCGTCCAAGCGGAGTTCCGCATGGGTGGATGTGCCGAAATCCATGTTCTCCCAGACAAGCGACACGTTGTTGCCGATGCCCGTGACGGCACTGCCGCTGCGGGTGAAGCTGTCGCCGTAGACTGTGTCGGCGTCCTGCGCCGTCTGCGGCAGCCACGCGCGGCTCTGCTTCTCGAACGAGAAGCCTTTCAGGTGAATTTTGCTCGTCAGCGAGAAGCACAGCGTGTGCACGCCCGTCAGGCGCTCTGGCAGGTGGTATGTTTCGCTCTGGTAGACGTTCCAGATGCTCGGCTTCTGGTAGGGCAGAACGGCAATCAGCCGTCCGCCGTCCGCCGGGTCGCCGTCCCAGAGCTTAATTTCGTACAGGTTGCTGTCCAGCGCGAAAACAGGAAGCGTGATAACATCCGAACCAACGTCGCCGAAGTCGATTTTGGTGTAGCCCGCCATGCTTTCGCCGTCGCGCGCGAAGGATATGCCCTGTTCGTTGCCATTGCCGATTTCGCCGGAGGAAAGCGAGTACAGCCCGCCGGAGATAAAGCCGTAGGGATCAAGGAACGGCTGCCCCAGCCCGGTGATGACAATATCCTGCTGGCTGATAATGCGCGGATGGTCGTACCCGTTCGTGCAGGAGGCGCGCAGGTACACGGTGTCGTCGCCCAGCGCCGTCACCGTCACCACGTCGCCGTCCACCGAACACGACGCGCAGGGGGAGTCGATGCCCTGACCATTGGTGACGCGGAAGGCAATCGCCTGCTTGTCCGCATCCGCCGGGTGAACCGCCACGCGGAAGGAGACCGTCGGATGCTCGCTGCCCAGACGCTTGTCGCCCAGCGGCAGCAGCTCAATGCGGCGAACCGGCTTGTCCGCGGGCATTTCTTCCTGACGGCACAGCACGGCGGAGCAGCTGCGCCCCGGCGTTTTGCGCGCCGCGCGGACGGGCAGCGTTAATTCAGCGCCGACCAGCCCAACGCCCGACACGCGGATGCGGATGGTGCCTTCGCCTGCCAGCGCGCCGACAATCGCCAGCAGCTTGCCGCTGAACAGGCGGCGCGTGTTCGTCTTGTAGCCGTCTCGGTCGGTGGAATCGCCATTGTCCAGCCCCAGCAGCCGACCGCAGCCGTCAACATCCACCAGCACGCGATCCACCGCGTTTTCAACGGGGGTGCCGTTTTCGTCCGCCACGGTGATGGTCACGAACGTCATGTCCTCGCCGTCGCCCAGCAGGAAAGCATCCTCCGCGGACAGCACAATATGGTGGCTTTCGCCGGGCGTGCGCTGGATGTCCTCGGCAATCAGATGCCCGTCCGCGTCATACGCGCGCGCGACCAGCTCGCCCGCCTCAAACGGCACTTGCCACGCCGGACGGCAGTGTGTCCAGTCCGTGCGGCTGACTTCCTGCACACCCAGCGAACGCCCGTTGAGCAGCAGTTCGGCTTTCACGCCGTTCGTCATGACCGGCACGTCAATCATTTGACCCGGATTCCAATCCCAGTATACGCCAATGTGCACCATCGGCGCGTTCGTCCACAGGGATTTGAATAAGTACCAGTAGTCTTTCGGGAATACCGCCGTGTCCATCATGCCGAAATAGCACGACCGGGTGTGGTACGGCGTGGGTTCGCCGATGTAGTCAATCCCGCTCCAGAGGAACTGCCCCAGCGAATACGGCGTGTTCAAATCTTCCACGATGCACTTGCGCATGTCCTTCGTGCCCCAGCTGGACGTGGAATTGCCCAGCGCGGAGCATTGCAGATCCTCGTCGGAGAGAATCGACGCTGCCATCGGGAAGTGGTAAATGCCGCGGCTGGACAGCGCCGAAGCTGTCTCACTGCCGTAAATCACCCAGTCAGGATGCTCGGCGTGGTGCGCCTCGTAATACTTTTCGCCGTAGTTGTAGCCTTGCGCGTCTACCAAATCAGCGCATTTCCGCGCACCTTCCCACGGCATGAAGTTGCTGCCGATGGTGATGACGGCATTGCCGCGCGGGTCGTGCAGGCGCACATTCTCGCACAGGTCGCACGTCACCTGTTGTGCGGATTCATCCAGATGCGTGTCCAGAATCTCGTTGCCAATCGACCACATCAGCAGCGACGGATGATTGCGGTCGCGGCGCACCCACGCGGCGACATCCGACGGCATGTCGGTGGGGAAGAAGCGCGCGTAGTCAAACGGCGTTTTGGCGCGCAGCCACATATCAAACGCTTCGTCTACCACGAAAATGCCGAGCTCGTCGCACAAGTCCATCACCTGTTTTGCGGGCGGATTGTGGCTTGTGCGCAGGGCATTGACCCCCATTTGCCGCATGGCGCGCAGCTGGCGGCGCATCGCCTTTTCGTGGAACGCCGACCCCAGACAGCCTAAGTCGTGGTGCAGGCAGACGCCGTGCAGCTTGACGGGCGCGCCGTTGACCAGCAGTCCGCGATCCGTGGTGAATGTCAGGTCGCGGAAGCCGACGTTCTGCCGGATAACCTGACTGCCCAGCATGGTTTGCAGCGTGTAGACGTTCGGCGCGTCCGGCGACCAGAGCTTCGGTGAAAGCACCTGTATGACCGCATTGGCGTGGTCGCCCGCGGCTTCCACCGTCACATCGCACACCGGCACGTCGCCGTCGAGCAGCACATGTGTCAGCACGCCGTTGTCCTTTACGCCGCAAAGCTCCGTGTCAATGGTCATCGTCCAGCTTTCCAGCTCGTGCGTGGTTGTGACGTACACGCCGTCCAGCGGAATATGGCGCTTGGGCAGCACATGCAGCGTCACGTCGCGGTAGATGCCCGCGCCGGAATACCAGCGGCTGTTCGGGCTTTGATGGCGGATATGCACCGCCAGCGTGTTTCTGCCGACGAGCAGCCGGCTGGTCAAGTCCACATCGAACGCCGTGTAGCCGTAATGATGCGTGCAGACGACGTGCCCGTTGAGCAGCACGTCGCAGTCCATATACACGCCGTCGAACCGCACGAGGACGCACGACGCGCACCAGCTTTCCGGCACGTCCAGCGTGCGCAGATACCACGCATCCGTCGTCTCGTACAGGTCGTTTTCGTTTTCAATCAGAAAATCATGGGGTAAATCGACTTCCTGAAGTGCCGCATTGCTCACGTCTTCCAGCGTCGAGCCGAGCGGTAGCTTGCAGAATTGCCAGCCATCGTTGAGCAGCTGTTCCACGGTCATCCCTCCATCGTATGAAGTCAAGGCGGCGCAAAAGTCCGCCCAAATATCTGATGTAGAAATTCGCCTTTTCATCAGAAAAGTCCTGCTGAAAAAGGCTTGAACTGCGCAAAAAGTCATCAAATAGGTGCAAAAATGCAGGTGAAGCATCCGCTCCGCCTGCAAGTAAGTCACACGTCGATGAATTTGCGGAATTCCGGCAGGATACCGATGCCGTCCGGGTAATGCGCGGCAAACTGGGGTACAGCATGACTGGGGAAGCTGTTGCCCTCAATGAACGTCGGGCCGTTCGGCGTGATGGCGACGTCCCACGCGACAAAGCGCATTTGCGGTACTTTCTGCGCGGCGTCAAGGCACATCTTCTTCGCTTCTTCCCAGTAAGGAATCGTAAAGCCGATAATGTCCGTGCCGGTGATGGGGTGCTTGGTGTAGGTGTTGCCCGCCTTGTCCGCGCCGACAGTCAGCAGCTTGCCGCTTTCCAAATCAATGCGCGCAGCCATACCGCCGCAGTCCACATTGTCCATCACCTTGCCGTTGCCGATGCGCAGGAACGCATAGACGATGCCCTGCTTCTTGTCGCCCAGCAGCGTCGCGATGCGGCAGGTGTTGACCGATGTCGGGCACATGCGCGCCATCTCCGGATGCTGCACGACGATTTCTTCCAGAATGCCGATGTTCTTGTCCATCAGCAGTTGGTGGAACGCCTTTGCGCCCCCCTTCCAGTCCTCCGGCGTGAACTTCAGGATGCCCTGACCGCTCGATCCCTCCAGCGGCTTGCCGATGAGGGCGGGGAGCGTCATCATGTCCTCCAGCTTGTCAAGCGGCGTATCCGCGTTAATCAGCAGCCACTTGCGCGGAATCCACTCCTTGAACAGCTCGTTGAACTGCGTCTTGTCGTCGAAGAAATGCCAGTACGCCTTGTCGTTCATCCGGCGGACAATGCTGTTGGAAATGCCGCGCGTGATGACAGTCTTGCGCTGCGCATCGTTGAGTTTGTACATCTGTGCGATTTTGTAGTCCACATAGCCCGCGTTGTACTTCACAGCACAGCGGAGCATGTCGCACAGCAGCCAAATGCGGGATTTGCCGGAGCGCTCATGCAGCAGCCCGGCGGTTTTCCACATGGCTTTCCAGTCCATCTTGAACAGACGCTTGAAGAAATACGAAAGACGGCTCATGCTGATGCCCCTTTCTTGCTTGCAGAATCAGACACAATCAGACGTTGAAGCGGAACAGCACGATGTCGCCGTCCTTCATCACATAGTCCTTGCCTTCGGAGCGAACCAGCCCTTTTTCCTTGCATGCCGCCATCGAGCCGAGTTCCACCAGCGTGTCGAAAGGCACGATTTCCGCGCGGATGAAGCCCTTCTCGAAGTCAGTGTGAATCTTGCCCGCGGCTTGCGGTGCTTTCGTGCCGTTGACAATCGTCCATGCGCGGCATTCGTCTTCGCCCGCCGTCAGGAAGGAAATCAGCCCCAGCAGCCGATAGCACGCCGTAATCAGCCGATCCAGACCCGACTGCCCGATGCCCAGTCCTTCGATGAATTCCGCCTTTTCGTCGGGACTCATCTGCGCAATTTCCTCTTCAATCGCGGCGGAAATGACGATGATTTCGGCATTCTCGCTCTTCGCAATGGCTTCCACGCGGTCAAGACCCTTGATTTCGCTCTCCGGCTTACCAAGGTCTTCTTCGGCGATGTTCGCGGCGTAGATGACCGGCTTGGTCGTCAGCAGGAACCAGCCGTCCAGCACTTCTTTCTCCTCGTCGGTCACGGGGCAGGTGCGCGCGGGCTTGCCAGCTTCCAGATGGGCGTAAATCTTGTCCGCCAGCTCGACTTCGATGCCCGCTTTCTTGTCGCCGCCGCGGAAGTTCTTCATCGCCTTGTCCTTGCGGCGCTGCACGGTGTCCATGTCCGCGAAAATCAGCTCGAGGTTGATCGTCTCGATGTCGCGGGCGGGGTCGATCGAGCCATCAACGTGGATGATGTTCTCGTCCTCGAAGCAGCGCACGACGTGGACAATCGCGTCCACCTCGCGGATGTGGCTCAGGAACTTGTTGCCCAGACCTTCGCCGTGGCTCGCGCCCTTCACCAGACCGGCAATGTCCACAAACTCGATGGTCGTAGGGGTAATCTTCTTCGGGTGATACATTTCGCCCAGCACGTCCAAGCGGTGGTCAGGCACCATGACAACGCCCGTGTTCGGCTCGATGGTGCAGAAAGGATAGTTGGCCGCCTGTGCGCCAGCCTGCGTGATGGCATTAAACAGGGTGCTTTTGCCGACATTGGGCAAACCGACAACGCCTAATTTCATAATCCGGATTCTCCTTCTGTGATGCTGTGATAGCGTTCTTTATTATAAACGCATTCCAGCAGAAATGCAATTCATTTTGCAAAGAAATTCGCCGATTCGCTGATTTTGCCGCAAACCTTGACGGAAAGTGTGCGTTATGCTATCATACAGGCAGAAGAACGCGCGAAAGGAGCGGAGGGAAAATGTACTACTGCACGAACTGCCATCGGGTGACGCCGGAGAGAGCGGAAAGCTGCCCGTACTGCGATAAATTCGACCGTCTGCGTCCGGCAGAGGAAGCGGACGAGTGCCGCTTGACGGAGCTGGATGCGCTGAACGCTTCGGTGATGGAAAGTCTGCTCAAAGAGGCGAATGTGCCGTATATTGCCCGCCCGATGATGGGCGCGGGCATCAGCGCGGCGCTCGGCGTAACGCTGGAGAAATTCGTGTTCTTCGTGGCGTACCGCGATTACGCCCGCGCGCAGGAGCAGCTTGAAGCCCTGCTTGCGCCGGACGACCACGCGGCGGATGCGGATTTCGCGGACGAGGACGAAGAATCGGAAGACGAGGACGAATAATCTGCATACAAATCGCGGCGACTGGCATTGCTGTCAGCCGCCGCATGTGTTTTTGGGATTGGGGCAACACCGCACAATCGGCGGCGCGTCGGAACTTTATCAGCGAATCTCAATATCCCCCGAAACGCTCCGGATACTGCCCGTCACGGTTCTGCTGCCCCTGCGCCCGGAACGGCGCATCGAAATGTCACCCGAACGGCTGTGGACGTCGATGTTGTTTGTCCCTGTGTCGTCCGGCAGTTCCACGTCAATGTTGCCGGAGGTCGTGCTGCCGTTGATGAGCGACAGCGCGCCCGTGAAGCGCAGGTCTAAGTCGCCCGAAACGCTGCTAAAGTCGCACTGCCGCACCTTCGCTTCCAGCTCCACATCGCCGCTGGTGCTGGCAAATTTCAGATGGTCGTAATCGCCGTGAATCTCCACGTCGCCGCTGACGGTGGAAATCTGCACATTGTTTGCATCAGCTTCAATGTTGATATCGCCGCTGGTGGTGGTGAATGCGCCGTGATTCAGCGGAGCGAACAGTTCGACGCTGATCTCGCCGGATGTGCTGGTCAGGTTCAGGTCGGTGACGTGGATGTCGCGCGCCTCGATGTCGCCGGAGGTCGTCAGGACGCTAATGGGCTTGTCGAAGATGCGCGGGATGCACAGCGTCACGTCGCCAATGCTGCGGGAAACGGTGATGTTCGGCTTGATGCTGGAGAACAGCTTGCCCAGTTCCTGCCCGAAGCGGGAAGCGGTGCTGGCGAAGCTGTTCACCATATCCTCGAAGCTGCCCGACTTCCTGCCGTCATCCGCTTCTGCTGTCTTGCCGCTGAAATCCAGCTTCGTCATGTTCTCTGCGAAACTCTTGGCGTTCTGCTGGAACTCCTTGGCTTTTGCCTCAGCTTCCTGCGCTGCCTGATTGTCGCTCTTCTCGTCGCCGAAGAAGAAGTATTCGCCGTTTGGCTTCTTCACATACAGCCTGCCGTTGGCGAAAGTGCCGCTGACGGAGAAGCTGCTGCGGTTGCGCTTCGGGGCATCGGGGTCGCGGCAGACGCGCAGAACGCCGTCCTCGATGCGGCAGATGGACGCTTTTGCGCCTTCAGCGTCCTCAAAGAGAACGTGTAGGTCGTCGTCCGGCGATTCCTCCAAATGCACGTCGTCGCACACCATCGTCATTTCGATGCACCCAATATCCGCCGGATGGAAAGTGAAATCCGTCTGCTCGCCATCCCCGCCGTCATCGACCGGCACTTCCGCGCTCTTCGGCGCTTCTTCCGCTTCGGGCGCTTCAGACTTCTTCGGGTACTGGCTGATGACATCCTCCATGCCCTTCAAGCTCTCGACGACGGCGGCAATCGCGTCATCGTCGCTCAGCCCGCGGGACGTCATGTCCTGATAGCGCTCTTGGCAGTTGCTCATCGTCTCGTCGTAGAGCGCCTGCACCTCGTCCGTCATTTCCACATCCTGAAAGAGCAGATTCACAATCCGCTCGACCGTTTCGTTACGCATAGTGCTGTTCCTCCTGATTCTCCTGATTTGCGTTCTGCAGCCGCTGCCGGCTGATTTCCTCCCACGAGATGGTATCGCCAATCAAGCGCTCCGCCAGTGAAAAGTCTGAAAACGGCGTTACCCGACGGAATGCGAAAATTTCTTTGCACATAATGTTATCCCTCCAATAGCTGGTCAAGCTGGCGTTTCGTGTCCTCCCACGCCGCCAAATCGCTGATGAGCTTTTCCTGCCCCAGTGCCGTGATGGCGTAGTAGCGGCGGCGCGCGCCGGACGTCTCGCTGCCCCAGTAGGACTGAATCAGCCCGGCGGCCTCCAGCCGGCGGAAAGCGGTGTACAGCGTCGCTTCCTTCAACTCCACCTCGCCGCCGCTGAGCGTCGAAATGGTCTTGTTGATTTGGTAGCCGTAGCTGTCGCCGTGGGAAAGCTGGTGCAGAATAATGGTGTCGGTATAGCCGCGAAGAATATCTGCGGACAATGCCATATGCTTCACCTCCTATGGTTCATCCCTTGTCTTGGTATCTCGCCTTGACGAGTATTACTATATCACAATATACTTCTCCTGTCAAGGTATTTTGCGAGAATTATTTTGTTTTTTTGCAGCCTGTAGCCGCTCCTGTTCTTTTGCTGTTTCACCCTTGCGAAAAGGGAAGGCGTGGGGTACAATGGAAGCGTAAAAAAATCTGCGGTGCAAGGAAGCATCAGCGGAAAGGCAAGGAGAGCGTATTAGTATGGAAAAGATTCAGATGAAAACGCCGCTGGTGGAGATGGATGGCGACGAAATGACCCGCATCCTGTGGGCAGACATCAAACAGCTGCTGATTGAGCCGTTCGTGGACTTAAAGACGGAGTATTACGATCTCGGTCTGCCGCACCGCGACGAAACGCGTGATCAGGTGACGATTGACAGCGCCAACGCGACGAAGAAGTACGGCGTCGCGGTCAAGTGCGCGACCATCACCCCGAACGCCCAGCGCGTGACGGAGTATAACCTGCACGAGATGTGGAAGTCGCCCAACGGCACGATTCGCGCCATGCTCGACGGCACGGTCTTCCGCGCACCGATTCTCGTCAGCGGCGTTCGTCCGACGGTGCGTACTTGGCAGCAGCCGATTACCATCGCCCGTCATGCCTATGGCGACGTCTACCGCAATTCGGAAATTCGCATCCCCGGCGCGGGCAAGGCGGAGCTGGTGTTCACGGGTGCGGATGGGCAGGAGATTCGCCAGACGATTTTCGATTTCAAGGGGCCGGGCGTCGTGCAGGGCATTCATAATCTGGATGCGTCGATTACGTCCTTTGCCCATGCCTGCTTCCAGTACGCGCTGTCGGTCAAGCAGGACTTGTGGTTCTCCACGAAGGATACCATCAGCAAGACCTACGATCACCGCTTCAAGGACATTTTCCAAGAAATTTTCGATGCGCAGTATAAGGAAAAGTTTGAGCAGGCGGGTATTACCTATTTCTATACGCTGATTGATGATGCCGTGGCGCGCGTCGTGCGCAGCAAGGGCGGGTTTATCTGGGCGTGCAAGAACTACGATGGCGACGTGATGTCCGACATGGTGGCGACGGCGTTCGGTTCCCTGGCGATGATGACTTCCGTGCTCGTTTCGCCGGACGGCAAGTTTGAGTACGAAGCCGCGCACGGTACAGTCACGCGCCACTACTACAAGTATCTGAAGGGCGAGGAGACGTCGACCAACCCCGTCGCGACGATTTTCGCGTGGTCTGGCGCGCTCCGCAAGCGCGGCGAACTGGATCATCTGCCGGACTTGATGACGTTTGCCGACAAGCTGGAAAAGGCGACCATCGACACCATCGAAAGCGGCGTAATGACCAAAGACCTTGCGCTGCTGTGGGAGGGGACGCCTGCGCAGGCGGTCAACAGCCGCACGTTCCTCGAAGCTATTGCGTCGCGCATGGCGTAAGATGCTGTAGTGACTTTTTGCCCATAGCTTCTTTTGCGGATGCTTTCCTGCTGCTTACGGGAGGCATCCGCTATTTGGTATGCGCGGAATGTGATGGTAGGATGAAAAACGTGTCTGTCCCTATCACCGCTTTGGACATGCCGCTTCACATTCGCAAGGAAAACATGGAAAAAAGCGCGAATTAGCGTGAAATAGCCATTTTCATGTGCGAATGGAGTGTTGATTTTTGAACAAAAACAGACTATAATGGAATTGTACTGCAAATGGCATTTCAAGGCAGCAACGGATGAGAATCGGCTTATCCGCGAAAGGAGAATCTTCGTAAGATGAAGAAAATCATGCTTGTTTTCGGAACTCGACCGGAGGGCATCAAGATGTGTCCGCTGGTCAATGAGCTGAAGCGCCGCCCGCAGGTGCAGACAGTTGTCTGCGTCACGGGGCAGCACAAGCAGATGCTTCAGCAGGTGCTGGATGCGTTTTCGGTCGTGCCGGATTACGATTTGGCGATTATGCAGCCGAACCAGACGCTTTTCGATGTTACTACCGCTATCCTGACGCGCATTCAGGCAGTTCTCAATCAGGAGAAGCCTGATTTGACGCTCGTGCATGGTGATACCAGCACGGCATTTGTCACCGCACTGGCGTGCTTCTATCTGCATATTCCGGTTGGACATGTGGAGGCTGGGCTTCGTACCTACAACCTCGAAAGCCCTTTCCCGGAAGAGTTCAACCGGCAAGCAGTTTCACTGATTTGCCGGTATCATTTTGCGCCGACGGAAAAGGCAAAGCAGAATCTGCTGCGCGAGGGCAAAGACGAATCGTCTATCTTCGTGACGGGCAACACCTCCATCGACGCGCTGAAAACCACCGTTCGCGCGGATTACACCCACCCGGAACTGACGTGGGCGAAGGGCAGCCGCCTGATTCTCATCACCGCGCATCGGCGGGAGAACCTTGGCGAAGCCATGCACCATATGTTCCGCGCGATTCGCCGCGTATTGACGGAGCACCCCGATGTCAAGGCGCTCTACCCGATTCACCTGAATCCAGTTGTTCGGCAGGAAGCGGCGGAAGAACTGTCCGGGCTGGAACGTCTGCACATTATCGAGCCGCTGGATGTGCTGGATTTCCACAATATCATGGCGCACAGCACGCTGATTCTGACCGATTCCGGCGGTATTCAGGAGGAAGCGCCTGGTCTGGGCAAGCCTGTTTTGGTCATGCGCGACACGACCGAGCGCCCGGAGGGCGTTGCGGCGGGCACGCTCAAGCTCGTCGGCACGTCGGAAGAGACGATTTACCGCGAGTTTACGCGTCTGCTGGATGACCCGGCGGCTTACGCGGCGATGGCGCACGCCAGCAATCCCTACGGCGACGGACACGCCTGCGAGCGGATTGCGGATATTCTGTGTGAATAAACCGCGCTGGGCGCACATACAATCATCGTCGAAACATGGGGAGGAGCGTTCCGCATGAAAAAACAGTCATACCAACGCATCCTCACTGTACTGATCAGCTTGATGATTCTGCTGACGGCGGGCATGTGCATCGTCGGCGCCGGACTGCTGCAAACCCGCGAGGATTCGCCGGACATTCTGCCGGAAGCGACGGATACCGCAGATTCGGATGAGTTGCTGATGGCGTCCGACCTTGCACCCGACCCGGCAAAGTGGTTTTTGCCCTATGACGGAGATTTGACCGACGCGGACGGAAATCCGGTGCGTCTATCCGCCCTGCGCGGACAAACGACGATCCTGCTGTTCTGGTCAAGCTGGTGTCCGGACTGCCAGGTGTACTTGGCGGGCGACTTTGGGGCGGCGGTACAGGCCGCACAAGCGGCAGGAGCGCAAGTCGTCCTTGTCTGCCGAGAGGGGATTCGCGGCGACACACGCGAGAAGGCGGAAGCAGAATTGACGGAATGCGGCATTACAGGCATTCCGTTGTACATGGATGCGGACGCGGCGCTCTTTCACATGCTGGGACTGCGGAGCGTGCCGTCTCTGGCGGTTTTCGATTCGCAGGGGCAGCTGCTTCGCGCAACGGCGGATATGCCGAATGCGGATGAAATGGCGCAGCTGCTGGACGCGGCGCAGCGTCCGGCACAGCAGACACTCGCGTTTCTGAAACGGCTGATGCAGGCGGATGGGGCGATTCCATCCACCTATACGCTGTCCGGCGGCGCGGTTCATCCGGGCGATACTGTGCTTTCCGAGACGATGGGGCAGACCATGCTCTATGCGGCGCAAACGGAGGATGCGGCGCTCTTCTCCGATGCCTGGCGTTATGTCCGTGACAAAATGACCGTCGGCAGTTTAACTGTCTGGCGGATTCAGGCAGGCGAAAAAGCGGCGGCTAATGCGTCACTGGATGATCTGCGCATTCTCCGCGCGCTGATGGAAGCGGATGCGGTATGGGGCGGCTATGAGCGTGAAATCCGCGAACGGGCGGCGGCACTGTACACTGCCTGCGTAGTGGATGATGCGCTGGTCAGCTTCGCGAACGTCGATGGTTCGGGGCGCGGCGATAGTGTCACCCTGTGCTATCTGGATGTGCAGACGATGCACGCCTTATCCGCCTATGATGTACGATGGACAGCCGTCGCGAACCGCAGCGAAGCCATATTGACTGATTCGCGCGCGCTCATGAGCAGCGAACTCCCGCTCTACCGTGCTTCCTATACCCCGGCAAAGGATATGTTCAGCAATGCGGCGGCGCAGATGACCGAAGCGGCGCTGACAATCCTGCACGCGGCGCAAATCAGCGCGGCAGGGGAGCAGACGCTGGATTGGCTGGATGCGCAGCTTGGCGCAGGCGCAATTTATGCGCAGTACGCGTCAAACGGGCAGGTCGGCTATGGATTCCGCTATGAAGCGATTGGATCGTATGCCGTCCTGGCACAGGTCGGTGCCGTCAGCGGGCACACGGAGCTTGCGCGGCTGTCGCTGGCGAAACTGGAGAACCGCCGCGTTGTGACGGGGACATTCGCGGGCGCTTATGGCAGCATCAAAGGCGAAACATCCTATACATTTGATGAATTGGAAGCTCTTTTTGCGCTCATGGCCATGAAGCCGTAACGCAGGAAAGGAGAGTGCAGTGTGCGCGCGATTGCGTGGCTGATTGTGAAGCTCAGCGGCTTGTTTGTCAAGCTGTACCACCTGATTTTGAACGCCATCCGCCGGTTTGACCGCGCGATGCGCAAGCGCTACCGCCCCAAGCACCTTGCCCTGATGGTGGTGCTGGTGATTGCGATTACAGCGTCGATTACACTTTTTGTCCCGCCGTATCTGGGGCTGTCCAACGACGGCAGCTTTGCCGCTGTGCTGGCGGATACCGGGCTGTCCCGGCTTGACCCGTCTGATACAAGCGCTTTCTTCAACTATTATGAGCGTGTCTATAATGTCGGCTCGTCCGCGCTTCCGACCGGTACAACGCCGCTGGTTCAGCGGATGCTGGTGCGCACGGCGGTCGTCATCGACGAACTGGTGACGCACGACGGGCTGTTTGACATGCGCTTCCTCGCAGCAATCTATCTGCTGATTTACATCCTGCTTCTCATCCCGATGCTCTCCAAGCTGCTGGGACGCGTCAAAGTCTACTCCGAGGGGCTGTTTATCGCGGTTTTTGCTGTGCTAATTTTCGGCGATACCGCCATGATAACCCGCTTTGCCTCTTTTTACACGCAGCCCATTGAGCTGATTTTGATGGTTGCCTTGGCGAACTGCGTCCTGCAGATTCCGGATAGCCTGAACCGCTTTTTGCCGCAGATTGGGCTTGCCGGCACGGTCATCCTGATGATGGCGGTCAACCAGTACTGCGCGCTGATGGGCGTCGTCTTTTCTGTTGCGTACTGGATGCTCATGCGTCACAAAGCGGATGCGCTTCATAAGGGGCTGTATTTGCTCCTTGCAGTGCTGCTGTGCGTCGTCAGCGTCATGCAGACGGGCGATATGGTCAACAATCAGACGGTTAACGAGAAGTACGACCAAATGACGCGCGGCGTTCTCTTTGAGGCGACTGACCCGGAAAAAGCACTGGCGCAGTTCGGCATTGAGGCGCGGTATTCCGTGCTGACGGACACGTATTCCACGCAGAGCTACCCCGTTGTGCTGCCGGAAAGCGGCGCGCTGGATGAGGGCTTCCTTGATCAGTACACGACGTCGGACGTGACGCTGTATTACCTGCGCCATCCGATTCAATTACTGGGGCTGTTTGAGGTCGGCGTGCGCAACGCGTTCTTCACGCGTACGGATTATTCCGGCAACTACGAGCAGTCCAGCGGAATGCCCGCGCGGGCAAAGGCACTGTTCCTCTCTATCTGGTCAACGTTCAAGGAGCGTTCCGCCCCGCAAACGGCGGCGTCGCTGCTCCTGCTGGTCGTCGCCTTCCTCTTCTTCCGCCGTAAAGCGGACGAAAAGCTGGAATCCGGCAGGGAAGCCGCCAGTGTCTACACCATGCTCAGCGTGCTGCTTTTCGCGGCGGTCACTGTCGAGCTGATGACGGTTGTCATCCTCAGCGGCGATAGTCTGCTGCTGCGCCAGAGCTTCCTGATGGGCTGTCTGATTGACCTGTTGGCGATTATGGCGTGCACTGAGGGACTCCACCGACTGAAAATTATTGAAACGGACGGGCAATGAAGGAGGCTGCCATGAAAAACGAAACGCAATCGGCACTGGTAGCGCGGGACGCGGCTATCATTTTGCTGCTGATCTGGGCGTTTATGCAGGCGCTGCTGATGATTTGGGCACCTGCGGATACGCAGACGATGTATTTGCTGCTGTTGTTCCTGATGGATATTGCCGTGCTGTGCGGCTTTATGGATCGCGTCAACACCGGCACGGCGCTTGCGGCGACGATTACCTGCGGCTGGGTGGCATATAAGCTGTATTCTTTTTATGCCGTGGGCGAAACAGTGTACTTGACCGATTATTTTGTGACTGTACTGCCGCTGCTGGGATCGGGCGCGGCGGCGCTCTTCTCCCGCAGTATGCGCCACGTCAATGCTGAGAACAAGCTGCTGCGCCGTCAGGTGGATGAACAGGTGCTGGTGGACGATGTGACGGAGCTGTACAACCTGCGCGCCATGTACCGCGATGCGCAGATGATGACGGGCTACTGCGTCCGCAACCATCTGCCGATTTCGCTGATGATTATCCAGATGCGCTACGAAAGTGAACTGCACGGGATGCTGTCCCACAGCCGCTATATCCAACTGCGCAAGCGGCTGGCGGAGCTGGTGATGGACAGCGTGCGCGTAGAGGATAAGGTCTATTGCATTGACGAACATGGCACGATGGCGATTTTGCTGACCTCCAATGAAGCAAACAGCGCCTATGTCCGCAGCCGTATTATTGCAGCGGTGACGAAGGAGGATGCTTTTGACGGCATTCTGGAGCGCGGGACGCACATGGATCTGCGCTTTGCCTGCAAGGAGTACGACGAGCATTTCGGCAAGGACATGATGGCGTTCAAGAAAGCTGTTGAGAGCGAGCTGGCGTATGATGTGTAAGGCGAAAGCGTGGGTACTGGCGCTGACGGCGGGGCTGCTGCTTCTGCTGATACCCGCACAGGCGCGCGCGGATGTGACCCGTCTGCTGATTTTGAACGACGAGCAGACAAGTGAGACGAGCGCAGCGGCGACGGATGTCCTGCGGCGATTCGCGCTCTATTCCAGCTGGACATGCACGTTTGCCAGCAGCGAGGATGTGCCGGACACCGACGGCTACACCGCCGTCATCATCTGCACCGACCCGAATCGGGCGCTGAATGCGTCGGTGGCGCTGGCGATTCAGGAGAGCAAACTGCCCGTGTTTGTCATCGGCGCGGGCGGCTTGGCGGAGCTGACGAAAACGCAGGTATATGAAGGCTCGCTGACATTGCGCTTGCAGACGCAGGCAAACGCCACGAACGATATGCTGCTTTCCGGCAATTCGCTTCTGCTGATGAAGAAAAGCGGCGAATCGCTCGGCGGACAGATTTTCGTCGGTGCGCAGGCATTTCCGCTTTGCCAAACGGCGGGAAACATCACCCATTTGGCGTATTTTGACCCGTCGCAGGAAGCGCAGTGCGCGTTCCTCTCAACGCTGCTGCAAACGTGGCTGTGGCCCTACAAGAATTCCCCGACCGCGTACGGGCAGTATCTCGTGCTTGACCGCGTTTATCCGTTTGCCGACCCGGAGCGGCTGCTGTCGCTGGTGGAGATGCTTGAGACGGAAAATGTGCCGTACGTTCTGTGTGTCATGCCGATTTACGCCAATGCCGATTATCCGGCAATGAAGCGTTTCTGTGAGGTGCTGCGGTATGCGCAGAGCCGCGGCGCGGGCATTGTGATGCACGTTCCGCAGGTAACGCTGGTGAACGTGACGGTGGAGGACTTGCAGGAGAATATCGCCAATGCGTATTCCGCCTATTCGCGCTATGGCGTCTACCCGCTGGCGATTGAAGCGCCGGATGTGTGGCTGATGAGCGAAAAAGGCCAGGATGTCCTGCGCGGCTGGGAGTTATTATGTAAAGGAAGGCAACACCTTCCGAGAGAGGCAGTCACAGCCTGAAGGAAAAACCTTCACGCTATGGCTGCCTTTTTTCATCAGCTGAAAGGAGTGAACTCCCCCATGAAACTTACCTACCACCGTAATGAAGATTACCTGCTTCCTGACCTTGCCGTAAATGAAACCGACCAGCAGCCCTTGGGCAAATACGGAATGCTACGCCTACATTTTTTACAGGCACATCGTCCTGTACTGTACAATGAGCTGCTGCTTTCCGGCAGACTCATGCCTCATCTCCATGAGATTGATGTGACCTGTATCCAACGTTTAGAGCTGCTCATGCCCCAAATGATGGAATCGGAGGGCGTGGACGAAGAACTTAAGGCCCGGGACCAAATGGAATGGGTGGTGCGAATGAATAGCATCAAGGCCCGTATGGAGGAGCTGCTCTTTGCAGAACTCATTTACAATTGATGCGGAACCAACACTGCGGAGGAATCAATCATGTTGCTGACCATCCTCAAAGCACCATTGAAAATTGCTGCACTGCTGTTGGCATTCCTGCTCTTGTTGGTGCAGCTTGCCTGTACACTGCTGCTGGGAATAGCATCTTTTGTGCTGAATCTCCTCGCGTCACTCTTTCTTGCTGGTGCAGTTGCGGGCTGGTTTGTTCACGCAGAAGCCGTGCTTGTTTGGCGAACTGCGGGTATAGGCATCTTCTTTGTTCTGCTTCCCTCCCTTGTGGAAGGGCTGTTGAGCGGTATAGCGTGGCTGACAGAACATCTGTGGGATTTCGCAATGGACTGAACGCTCTTAATCTTCTCATGGAGCATACGATATTTCTTTCCCGTGAGATTTTCTCGCAGATGTCCTAAAGCCAGACGCTCTACTCGTTTGGCGCGACCCTTGGTCAGATGAAAATGATCTGCGGCGGTACAGAGTGCTTGCGGTGCATCGTCGAAACCAAAGCGATAGCGAACCCAGACGTTTTCCCGCAGCGGAATGTTTGCCATAGCGCTATGGAGTTCCTGTATGCCTTCTTTGCGTAAAAAAATCTGTTCAGGCGATAGACTAAAAGGATCGGGAATATATGGTACACATTCGTAGGGAATAGCTGTGCAATAGAGGGTATCAAGAGAAACAGCTGATCCATCAGGATAGGCAGCGCGCACAGCATCCAACATAGCGTTTCGGACTGTGATATTCGCGTAGGCTGTAAAATGCAGAAGCTGTTGCTCATGGGCCTGCTGTGCAGCGCGCAGGAGCGCTATACGGCCCTCCTGCGCATAATCATCGATTTCCAATGGCAGATGTACATAGCGTTTTGCAAAAGCAGTTGCCATCCGCTGAAGGGGCGGTTCGAACATTCGGAGCAGGGCTTCGCTTGCTTCAGCATCGCCTTGGCGAATGCGCTGACATAAGGCCTTAACCATCAAGCCATCTCCTTTGCCTGCTGCAAAACATCCAAGAATTGCTGTAATCCAGCCATGAGCTGCGCTTTTGCGGCATCCATCTGCGGCTGAAGGGGTTCAGGTACTTCTAAAACAGACAGAGCCTGCGTTATGCCTGTTATCATCTGCTGCGCCTGAACCTGATGCAAGTCGATGCTATGCTTACCTTTTTCCAAGGAAGCTGTAAGTTGCTGCATCGTTGCCTTGGTAAGCTGCTTTGCTTCCTGTTCCTTCGTTCCATCCGGTCCCATATCGCGGACAATTTTCTGGAAATTCTGCTGAATCGCTTGTCTTTCCCCTGTATGGAGTGGACGGCTGTAAGCATGGAGCGCCTGAATGGTCTTGGCGGCGGCAGGCTTGTCTTCTGGATAGTTTGTTGCTTGCTGGATCAGCATTTCCGTCATGGACTGGATCATCTGCTCCTGCGCAGCAAGCCCTGCGGCTAATGTGCCTTCTTGGTAAAGCGCAAGCTGTTGTGTCAGTTCATTGAACTTGGGATGCTCAATGAGCTGACTCACAATGGCAGGGTCTACCTTGCGCAAATAGAGCTTCTTTGCCGCTTCAATCGTCAGGCCGAGTTCCTCAATCTCATAGTGTTTGCGATCTGGAATATCGGTTACACCCAACAGGAAATCAATGGAAACTTTGAAGTATTCCGCAATGCGAATGATGCAGGCTTCTGAAAGGCTGTTTGTTTTCTCATTCAGGAAACGGCTCAAGGTGCTTTTGTCGATTTCGACTTGTTGTGCCAGCTCGGATTGGGTGATGTTGCGGTCACGGCATAGGTCTTGGATACGGTTTCTTGTGGTTCCCGGCAGCCATTGTGTCATAAGTAGTTCCCTCCTTTATAGGCTCCTGCCATCAACATAGCAGAAGCGGGATAAAATTACAAACTTGCGTTTGTGTGTTTCAATCATAGGACGAGCGTGACCTTAAAAATCTTTCCCAGTTGCAGCTTTGCAACTGGGAAAGGAAAATTTCCAAATTTGTTGCAATGTTGCCATTTTCTAGCCGTTAAAGTCTTTTTCCCCGTATAAACAGGTGAGCGCATCACTTCCCTGTCCCAAGTGCTGCGCTGAAATTTTGGTAAAGGAGGTTTTGCTTGTGATTACAGCGCTGTATGAGCGGCTGTCCCGGGATGATGAACAAGTTGGAGAGAGCAATTCTATTACCAATCAGAAAACCTATTTGGAGAATTATGCCCAGCAACACGGCTTCACGAATTGCCAGCACTATACAGATGACGGTTATAGCGGCGGCAACTTTGAGCGTCCGGGGTGGAAGCAGCTTATCGCGGACATCGAGGCTGGGAAGGTTGCTGCTGTACTGGCGAAGGATATGAGCCGTATTGGACGCAACTATTTACAGACCGGTTTCTATACGGATGTTCTATTCCGGCAGAAGCATGTGCGGTTTATTGCTATAAACAACGGCATCGATAACAGCAATCCGTCCAGCGGAGAGTTTGCACCGTTCCTGAATGTCATGAACGAATGGTATCTGCGCGACCAGTCTCGGAAAGTGACGGCAGCCTATCAGCTGAAAGGGAAACAGGGCTTACCGACCAATAATAACTGCATCTATGGCTATCGCAAAGACCCGGAAGACAAAAACCATTGGTTGGTAGATGAAGAAGCTGCGGCCGTTGTGCAGCATATTTTTCAGCTTGCTTTGGAGGGGCTGGGCCCCTATACGATTGCAAAGCAATTGACGGCAGAAAGAGTGCTGTGTCCTGCTGCCTACAATGTCGTTCATGAGACCAGCATGAAACGATCTAGTGCAAACTTGACGCGGCCCTATGCGTGGAATGGCGCAACGGTGACCAATATCCTGACGCGCCCGGAATATCTGGGGCATACCGTGAATTTTCGTTCCAGCAAGGCGTCCTTCAAGGAGAAGCGAAAGCCAAATGCGCCAGATAGGCGGATGACCTTTCACGATACGCATGAAGCTATTGTTTCTCTGGAAGTCTGGAACATGGCACAAGTTGTTCTGCAAAGCCGTAGACGAGTAAATGCCGAAGGAAAACCCAATCCGTTGACTGGACTGCTTTACTGTGCGGAATGCGGTGCAAAGCTGCACAATCATCGCAGTAGTGAGGAGGATTGCTATAATTGTCCCACCTATACACAGCAGAATGCCTGCTGTAGCCATTACATCCGCACCAGCACCGTGAAGCAGCTCTTGCTGGAAGCAATTCAAGCGGTCAGCAAGTATGCCATTGAAAATGAACTTTCTTTCGCTGCACAAGTGCGTGAAGCATCGCAAGTGCAGCTAGCACTGGAAAGCCGCACACTGCATGCAGAAATACACGCCGCAGAGAACCGCCTTGCAGAACTGAACATCGTGCTGAACAAGCTGTACGAAGGTTATGCACTTGAAAGAATCCCAGAGCAGCGGTATGAATCTTTGAGTAGAGCTTATGAACAGGAACAGCAACGGTTGCAAGAACAAACACAGCGCAACAAAGCCGTTCTTCGGGCGCATCAAACAACTGCTGATGGCATTCAGAAGTTTCTTGCCTTGGCACGTCAGTATCGTGATATAACCGAACTGACCATACCTGTCCTGAACGCCTTTATCGAGAAGGTGATAGTACATGCACCTTACAAGGAAAACGGCAAGCGCAAGATGACTTTAGACGTTTACTTCCGCTTCATTGGAAATTTCAAAATACCAACCGAAGGAGAACTTGCAAATGAACATTACAGCGTTGTATGAGCGGCTATCTCGGGATGATGAGCAGCTTGGCGAGAGCAACTCCATTACGAACCAGAAAGCCTATTTGGAGAACTATGCCCAGCAGCACGGTTTTTCTAACTGCCGCCACTATACGGACGATGGTTACAGCGGCGGAAACTTTGAACGTCCTGGATGGAAAAGACTCTTAACTGATGTGGAAGCAGGCAAGATCAGTACTGTCATCGCCAAAGATATGAGCCGCGTGGGACGCAATTATCTGGAAACAGGGTACTATACGGAGGTATACTTCCAGCAGTATCATGTCCGCTTCCTTGCGCTAGCAAATGGCATTGATTCTGCTGATCCAAACACTAGCGAGTTTGCACCCATGCTCAACATTATGAATGAGTGGTATCTGAGAGATCAGGCTCGAAAGGCATCCGCAGCAGTACGGCTGAAAGCCAGTTCAGGGAAGCCTATTACAACAGTTCCGCCGTTTGGATACATAAAGGATGCTGCAAGGAAAGATCACTGGATTGTAGATCAGGAAGCAGCGCAGACCGTTCGTTTGATTTTTGAACTTGCAGCCTCTGGGATGATTCCCAGCAAAATTGCCCGCCGGTTGCAGGCAGCCCACCTTGATACACCGGGATTCTATCATCTGCATCATAAGCGGCGCGAAAGTGTCGGCACAGCTTCCCATACAGTATACCCGCGAGAAAACATGCGGCCTTACGACTGGCGTGTAGATCAAGTTCAGAAGATATTACGGCGGGAGGAATACAAGGGCTGTACGGTGAATCTACGCACGGCCAAGCCAGACCAATGGACCAAGGCGCAGCAGCGGCCTAGAGAGGAATGGTTCGTGTTTGAGAATACGCATGAAGCAATTGTGGATGCAGCTTTGTGGGAACAAGCACAGCAAGTGCTGAACAACCGCTCCCCACAGCAAAGAAGGACGCAGGCTGATACGATGCTCTCTGTGCTGTCCTCGCTTGTGTATTGTGCTGATTGTGGGAAGAAAATGTATTGCGAACGGGTGTCGGCGCAAGCAAAAAGCGGACAACGGCATGAAGTCACCCGCTTTCGATGTGCGAGCCACGCCATCTCTCGACATTGGGAACACGGCCTTTGCTCTGCAAATCAGATTGCTGAAACTGTCTTGTTACCGCTGGTTCAAGAGATGATTCGAAGCGTTAGCCACTTTGCTATCTCTGACGAAATAGCTTTTCGGCAGGCGGTAGAAGGTGCTGCTGTACAAGAACAAAAAGCACAAATAGATGTTCTGCGCAGACAACTCACTGGTCAGGAACGCCGCTGCAATGAATTAGAGCGGCTGCTGGCAAAACTCTATGAGGATTACGCTTTGCAGCGCATCCCGGAAGCACGATTTGAAACACTGACAGCAGCATACGAAACTGAACAATCACAGCTTGCCTTGCAGCAGACAGCAGCACGTGAACAGCTTGCGGCATTACAAGCCAGTACTCAAAAAGTAGATCGCTTTTTACATCTGGCAAAACGGTATCGTGATTGCAAAGAACTGACGGATGAAATCATTCAGGCTTTTGTAGAGAAAATCATGGTACATCCTGCTACCAAAGATGCCCATGGAAAACGGCAGCGGGAAATTGAGATTTATTTGAAGTTCATTGGAAATCCTGCAACGTTTCACTCACCAACTGAATAAATGAGATGAGTAAATGTTAACGAGCGATGCTTGAAAACGGCATCGCTTTTTTTATATAAGGAAAGGAGCTAGGAGCTATATGACGAACGTCCGAAAACCAGATTTTACCCTGCACCGGGAAATTGGAAGAACCACCTATTGTATTCATGGCTATTTCAAACAGGACGCAGAAATCACCTATGCGGATCAGCTGCTTATGCTTATCCGTAATGCAGCGGCAAAAGAAAATCAAATGGAGACGGAAATCAAGCAAGAAAAAGAAATTGCTTGATTTTATCCCGCCACGGAGGTTACGACGGCAGAAAGTGAGGTAGAACGATGAAGACTTTCAACAACACAAGGATTATTGCGGTGGATACAGGCTATGGAAATATCAAGACCGCAAGCCGTATTTTCTCGACAGGCATTACCCGGTATGATGCTGAACCCATTTTTGAAGGCAACATTCTAGAATATCAGGGTGCATGGTACCGCATTGGCGAAGGACACAAGGCCATGCTGGATGATAAGGTCGATGATGAAGATTACTATTTGTTAACCCTGGCAGCAGTAGCTATGGAACTTTCAGCATGGCATATGACCTCTGCCGATGTGCATCTGGCATCTGGATTGCCGTTGACCTGGGTGAGCCGTCAGCGGGAAAGCTATCGGGCATATCTGCTCAAAAAAGCGCAGATTGATTTCCGCTTTAATAAAGTGACCTATCATATTCACTTTGTAGGATGCAGCGTTTATCCCCAAGGTTATGCAGCTATTGTACGGCAGCTCAGTGAAAATAAAGATAACTTCTCTGGCGCAAGCATGTTAGCTGACATTGGGAACGGCACTATGAACCTGCTGTATTTGCGCAATGGTCGTCCGGATGAGAGTCGCTGCTGGACAGAAAAGCAGGGCGTTGGACAATGCGTCGGTATGGTCAACAAATCCATGATGGATAAGTACGGCATCCAAATGGATGAAGCCGTTGTGGAACAAGTGCTTCGTACCGGGGCGGGTGATATGCAGGAGAAATACTTGAACTGCATCCTTCAGGCGGCGCATCGATATGTGAATCGTATTTTCGATACGCTGCGGGCGCACGGCTATGATCCGCGCATCATGCGGCTATGGATTGTAGGCGGTGGCGGATGTCTGGTTCGAAACTTTGGAACGTATGACGCAAGTCGCGTAACTATTCTGGATGATCTTTGCGCAACTGCAAAAGGGTATGAGTATCTGGCTTATGGTCAGATGTTGCGGAAAGGACGCGCATGAAGAAAACGATTTATGTACGGCTGCATCTGGATAACGAAGCAGATCAAAGTGCCTGGAACAACTTACAGTTGCTCTGCAAGCAAAAGAAGATAAGTGCAAACCAAGGGGTGATTCTTGCTTTGCTGGCCTGCAAAGAAGGTACTTTACCTATCTGCATTGCCCGCGAACAGGAACAGCGTATTGTTCAGCAAGTAACGGAAACCGTAGTAAACGCATTACAAAAATCTTGCTCAGCGTTCATAAACGCATCTGCTTCTGAAAAACATGTACTGGGAATAACGCAAGAGCATTCTGCGCTGGAAAGCAGCACTGAACCAGATATGGATTCTTCTGCTACGGACTATTCCGGCATTGATTGGGATTTTGCCGGTGGGTGATAAGCAAGCAGATTGCAAGCATCCTCGACGGAAAGCTTGCAATCTGCTTGCATTTTTCTCCTGAATCAACCAATTTATGCTTGCAAACAGCAAGCATAAATAGATACCTGCTTACTACTTGCAAGCAGCGAAAGGAGCGTATTTATGAAACTGATTTTACCGGAAGTAATCCCGGACATGCCTAAAACAGAGGAAGCATTGGCTGCTGTACAAGCAGAACACCAGAAAATCCTTGCTGAAAATCGAGAAAAGGAGCGTCAGCGCAAAGCACGGACGCATCGGCTTATTGAGCACGGAGCCCTTTTTGAAACTTACTTTCCTCAAACGGTAACGATGAATAAGGATGAACTGGCTGTGTTCTTGAAGGACCTTGCAGCGTAACTGATCATGGTGGTGGGCGGCCCTAGGGGTAAACCAGAGCGCTCATCCACCATTTTCCCGAAGGGCGCACTTATACATACTGACGTATGTTTGCGGCCTGCGGCGCTGGTTGCGGCTGCGCCGCGATGGGGCAAGCCCCATACTCCAGGCCACAGATTAGGAAATACAAATGCTTTGGAACAGGAGAGGAGACAGCATGGATTTTTTCACTTTCATATACAAATGATTCAACGAAGTACAGGCCGCTCTGCGGTGGCTACGGCTGCCTATCGGAGTGGTGCGCGGATCGTAAATACTTGGGACGGTACTGTCCATGACTATACTCGAAAGCAGCATGTGGTCTATAATGAGGTTATGCTTCCGGCAAACGCTCCACCACATTTTGCTGATCGAAGTATGCTGTGGAACAGTGTCGAATGGGCTGAAAAGAAGCGTGATGCACAGCTTGCCCGCGAGGTGGAAATGGCGCTGCCAAAGGAATTACCCCGTGTTGCGCAAATCAAACTGGTGAGAAAATTTGTCCAGAAAGAGTTTGTGGATGCAGGCATGTGTGCCGATGTGGCTATCCATGACAAGGAGGATGGAAATCCTCACGCGCATATTTTACTGACGGTACGTCCACTAAATTCGGACGGGAGCTGGGCGCAAAAAAGCCGACTTGTTTATGATTTGGATGATGCTGGGCAGCGCATAGCGCTTCCAAACGGACGCTGGAAATGTCATAAGGAAAATATGGTGGACTGGGATCATCGCCAGAATACAGAGAAGTGGCGAAAGGCCGCTGCGGAAACAATCAATGAAGCTCTGCGGGAGTATGGATTCTCGCAGGGCTTTGTGGATCATAGAAGCTATGCGCGACAAAACGTGCAACAGATTCCCACTGTGCATGAAGGAGCGCAGATTCGTATGATGGAGAAACGTGGTATCCACACTAAGCTTCATGCACGTAACTTGGAAATCGCACTAACCAACGGGCAGATTCGTCAGCTGCAAGCGCGGCTGGCGCGGTTGAATGCCTGGGCGAAACATGAGGCAGGTGAACAGCAGCACTTTTCACAGGCAGATGCAGCGCCTACGCTGCGCTACAGGCTCGCGCATCAGGTTCTTCATGATACGGAAATTCAAAATTCCCGTAAGCGGCTGCAAGACAGTGTGGGGATAATGAACATCATGGCGGCCTATGATATTCAGGATGCTGCCTCCTATCTGGCGGCAGTACGTGCCGTGAATCGAAAATATTATGCGCTAAACAGTAAGCTGGTTGAGAATGAAAGAACGCTGCATGAAGTTGAGCTGCGGTTGAAAACTTGGAGTGAATATGAGGAACGCAAGGTGCTATATGCACATTATAGAGCACTCCCGGCACGGAGGCAGACTGCTTTTTATGAAAAACATGGTGCAGAACTCCGGCGCTTTGAAACAGCAGAGCGCCAACTGAAAGTATGGCAAGACAGCGGAGAGAAGCTCAGTCCGAAAGCATGGAGAAAGTACCGACAATATTTGGACCGGGAGATTTTCATGCAGCGGTATGGTATGCGGGAGGTAAAGAAAGAAACTCGGCAGTTGGAGACTGTGCAGAGGGTGATGACGAAGACTGGGAAGGAAAGACATCATGAAGCTCAGATGACGCGATAAGGCATGCAAATAGCAGCGAATCATTCCTCCACTTCACGTATAGTTTATTTGTTTGAAGGGGCATATTTGAGCCTTCTCAAGTCGAAAGCTGGCATAGTGCCCTCAAGGACATCGACAACATGGTCACGCATTATCGGATTTTCAATCGCACCAGATTCATAGGAAATATGGTTAGTAGTTTTGTCTTTTTCGCAGTAAATAATCTGCTCTGCGTCACATGCTACGGCAATGTTCGGATTATGTGTTACAATAATAACCTGCCGTTTTTGCTTTGCTCTGCAAATACATGGAACAAGTTTGCTATAAACAGATTGGTTATCAAGATTGTCTTCTGGCTGATCTATGATGATTGGCTTTCTCTCCTTACTAAGAGCAAGATAGAAAATGAGTAATACAATTCCACGTTCGCCAGGAGAAAGCTCATCCAAAGAACGCGAACCCATCTTGAGCTTAAAGCTAACTCCAACATATTTCAGCCCAAAAATAAAATCATAAAATTCTTGCCGTTTTGACACCCTTTTTTCAGCCGTTTCAAAATCGCTGGTTATAACTTCGGCCATATCGTGTACAAAAGCCATAACACTGTCCGCGTCTCCAAAATCTATGTTTTTAATGCAAGTTTCGATTTCCTGAATAGAGTTATGCGAACGTCCGTATTTTCCGTTAAATTTTTGATTGATGAAAGCAAGGATATTTTGAGCCATGTTTGTCTCTTTCATAAACACTTCTGCTTGAAAGAGTATGCCGTCTTCAAGAGCTCCGAGCAACTGCGATATTTCCTCCTGAACAGGTGCATATATACCTTGATATATTTTTGATAGTTCAGAGATTCCTTCGTAGATTCGTTTAGTGATATCGTCCCTATTAGAAATAAGTGTGTTGTATTCAGAATCAAGATTCATGTCTATGTAATTTAGTTCCTGTTTGAAAAACTCAATCGAGCCGTCTGTATCTTTATTGCCAATAATTTCAGATCTCTTTTTGTCCCATTCTATCAAATCTGCGAGGTATTTTTGATATAGCTTTTCTTCCATATCAGCAGAAGAAATTAGAGCATCTTTTTCAGCCTCGAGGCTTTCTATCTTATGGGAAAAACCATTTTCAGCAGAGATAGTATCCTGAATGAGTTCTTTCTCCTTTTCACCTTTTTCTATCAAATCTTCTAAGAATGCCTTTGGTGTTATCAATTCAGCGGTGCACTTAGAGTGTTCCAGCCTGTATTTTTTAACCAATACTTCAATCTGATTCTGAACTTCACCAAACTGCGATTGAAGTAGAGATATTTGAGCAACTACAGTTTGTATATCATTGATATAAATGTTGATTTCAACAATTCTATCAGTAGCATTCTTTATCGCATCCTTAGTTTCTTGAATACTTTTGTTTAGCTGGCTGAGTTTCTCTTGATATTCTTTATCTGCATCTTTCTGCTCCGGTTTAGAGACCTCAGCGGGTTTGGATTTTTCATGGCGCTGGAGTGTTTCGTTTGCCTTTGCAAGACTTTCTGATATCGTTTTCCGGTATTCTACAGTTTTTTTCTTTTCAAGCTTAACTATCTTGTTATTAATATCGGCGAGTTTTGTCCGCTCGTCCTGAAATCTAATCTCAAGAGGCTTTGACTTTAATTGTACTAATCCATCGAGATTCTGTGCATCTCCTCGTTCAGCCTTGTCAACATACGAAAAGATAACTTTATCAATCTTTCTTTGGAAAGTATCATCAAAATCATTGCACACTTCTTCAATATATTTTTGCGGCAAATACTGAGCATCCTCAATAGCGCTTTTATTTTGACTTACCGCCAAAGAATCAGTACGGGTTTCTCCATCAAACCAAGTCAAGGTGGCGGAATAATCATTTGCATACTTTTTAGGCGCTTTTCTAAATCTTCTATCATTTAAGAACGAAGCATCTCCCATCGTGTTACAACAGCATAAATGCCCGATTATATCGGAAAATGCACTTTTCCCACTGCCCTTATTTCCGATTACAGCCACCATGCCGGGGTTTAGCGGAATGTCAAAATCGAACCATGTGGTTTCTTTGTTAACTGGTTGGTCGATACGCATACAGGAAATTGAGGATATGTTTCCTTGCTTGTTTTTGCTTACCCGATCCAAGGCTGGCGGTACATTTCCAATAAACACTCTTTCTTGAGGCTGATAAAGACATTGCTTTAGTCCAGCAAACGTCAGATCTGCTTTGATCCAAAGCATCTCCTTTACTGTGTAATCTTTTGGATTATGGTTGTCAGAACACATTATCAATGGTCTGCGTGCAATATCCTTAAAAACATGCTGTTCATATTCATCAATGTCACGTTTTTGAGCAATCTCGAAAAAATGAATTGCATCAGCAATATCTGCTTTTATAGCTTCTTTTACAGGAAGTGCATTAGAAATCTCTTTGTCAATTCCGTTCGTCTTGTGTCCAGCATGGATGGTGATTAAAGCATCGTGGCTTCTTGCAAAGTCGACAATATCTCCAAACTCCCAGTATATTGTCTCATCTGAATCAGATGACTTTGCTTTTTGGCGAATCATAATTGCATCAAAATCCCCAGAAAGAGCAGTTAAATCTGCTTTCTCCGAAAAAACAAGAATCAGATGAAGATTGTTTGAACCTTTATCTGTACGAAGTTCAACTCCGGGGAAAAACACAATTTCGGGAGCCTTAGAGCGTAAGCTCTCTATTCTGCCCTTATCGATCTTGAAATGGTCAGTAATCGCAACCGCCTTAATGTTATTTTGCTCCAAGGCCCGACACAGCAAATCATCTGCATCAGGCGCTTTGTACTTATAATCATATGAAGAAGCTGTGTGGACATGTAAATCCCAACGGTTCCATTCTGATCCGCGATAATTCAACATCGTGTTGCACCCCTTTCTGTTTTCCATAGAACCGATAGTCAAATAACTCAGCAGTATGCTATGGCGCTCATCTTGGCCCTAAAAACTTATCTCCGTTCAGATGGATCATGTGATCTGGCATATTGGCAATCCAGACCTCTGTTTCCCATGCAAGGGATTCTGAGAACTGCTTGAATGTCTTGAAGTCCAGAAATGCCGTAACATATATTTTCCCGGCTGTAACGCCAGTCGTCATTTCCTCGATTTCTTTAATACGCCTAGGCTCCATCGGCCCAACGGATGTAACCGATTCGACAAAGAATAGCCAATCTTTGTCTTCAGAGTAGAGGACAACATCGGGCATCTTGTCGTGCAACGTTATTTCAAAGCCCAAAGCGCGGAGTTTGCCCACGTTCTTAACCAAGTCTTTCTCTGTGGTGTCCCCAACGTACAGGCACTCGGAGTTAGGTGCGAAACGAGGCGCAAATTCCTCGATAATAGCCTTTTGCAGTTGGTTGTGCTTGCCCGGCGAGAATGTGAAGTCTTCGCCATTGATCTTTACAGGCGTTTTTCGCATAGTCCGTTTGGAGGCATAGAGGTCAACAAGAGAGTCGTGATTTTCCATAAAACATGCCAAACATCTCTCCCAGTCTGCAGTGCCAAAGCTCTGAATCAAGCGCAGCATCTCATCCGTTAAGCGATACCGATAGTTCGGACTGTTTGTTGCCTTTCCGTTATCCTCAATGAACGCTGCATTTCTAAAGTGATGCATGGCCTGTTTGCGGAAGGTTTCGCGGCTATTTTCTGCATAGGTCGTTCCGTAATTGCTGTTTGCGAACGCAATGACATCGTGAATCCGAATCCAATTATTTGCGGCAGAACCCCATGCCTGTTCTTCTGTTAGGTTAGCCATTGCAAGCAATACACAGCAGCACATACCGTTTTGCTGTTTTGCTGGAACTTTTAGTGAACTCAAAATTTCTTTTGCTTCCTCTAATTTACTCATATATAGCTCCTCAAAATATTGTCACAAGTTGCTTCCGACATATCTCTAACACGGATCAATTCTTTTCCCATCGCTTCAATCGCATTCATAGGAGGAACTGGCATGGAATTGATCTCGGTGGAGTTCACCTGTGTAGATCCGTTCAAGATGCGATAGTAGCTGTCATACAACGTAGAATTGAATAGCACATAGAGTCCATAGACAACACACTCTGATAACTCGCGGAGTCCGCTGATAAAATTGATTTTATTCTGGGTGCTAATCTCCGTATATTCAGGATACTTTCTGGCTAAGTACACACCGCATTGTAGACGGCGGTGTTCCTCTTTTGCTGTAAAACGCTTCACGAACAAGTAGTTGGTGTTCTCCTGTAAAAGCCCGCGCTGTTCAGTAACGATGTACTCATGTTCCTTTCCAGCAGGAAATACTACCTTTCCATCCTGAATGTGTTGGGAATAAAACAGTGGAACTGCATCGGTTTCGGCTGAATCACGCAATGCTTCACGATTCCGGAAATCAACCGTTAGCCCTGTTTTCATTTTTAACCCAATGTCAGGAAGGGTATCTGTCCATCGGTTCAGTTCATTCAGAGTTTGGACTTCCTCGGTGTTTGTCACCAGATAGACGTAGGACTCATTACCATTTACTACTGTCGAATAAGGAGCTTCAAAAACAGTCCGATTAGAGAAGTCGGCATTACTCTGTGTAGTCGTAATAGTAATTGTATTTGGCTTGCGCTGCGTCCGTTTTGCTTTAATAATGATAGTTTCCTGTAAAACACTTTCTTTTTCAAACACTTTATCCCTGCTGACAAATAGATGGATATGCTCTAATACACCTTCCTCAAAGAAACGTTTGCGGAATTGCTTAAAGTATGCACCGGATGTCCATGAGCGAGGGATGATATACACCATCTCTCCGTCCTCCTTGAGATTGAACATGCTCATAGCCGCAAACAAAAAGTATAGGTTGGGCGCACCATAACATACATCTGGCATTGCAGTGGCTTCTGGCGCATCTTTTGCAATTTTCATATAAGGCGGATTGCCAATAACCATATCGAACTTATCTGCATCCGGATTTGCACCCAGCATGCTATTGTAATCAAGCATTTGACTAAGGATATAGTTATCAGTTACAATTCTAAAAGAAACTTTTTTCGTTGTATGATTGCACACCCACTCCAAATTTGAACGCAACAAGTCCACAATGTTGGAATCATTTTCGTAGCAGACCAGTTTTATGGTGTCAATCTCAGCATCTGACTCCAGCCGTTCAAGGAGTGCAACCGAAAGAATTCCTGAGCCAGCGCCCGGATCGAGGATGTTGAGAGAAGTCTGACCTTTGGGAATTGAAAAAAGCCCTGCCATAAAAGCGGCAGTTTCTTTGCTTGTGAAAAACTGCCCATATTTCTTTCTTTTGGACTTTGGCATGCAGTCAATATACTCGACTGTAGCCGCACAAACATGGTCAATCATTTTCATCACTTATAAACTCCACTATATCGCCAATGCCGCAATCTAATGCAGCGCAAATCTTATACAAACTCTCCATTGATATAGCTTCGCTTTTTCCCATCTTGGCAAGCACGTTGAAGCTGATACCGGATGCGTCTTTCAAATCCGTCCGGTTCATTTTCTTATCGATCAGCAGCTTCCAGAGCTTATCATAGGAAATAGGCATTGCAATTCTCCATTTCTAATTTAGTCTGATTGTATTATAGCACAAAGCGACGATATTCGCAAGATAATCTCATTAGAACGTGAGATGCTCACTGCAACGAAAAAGCCACCTGCAGAAGCTTGGATACTCCTACGGGTAGTTATGCATGATGCGGACTTATAAAATGGATTTTGTTGTACCTTTAAAAATTTTTCGAAAATGAACACAGCCAATACTCTATTGTACTTCTGTCTTACCGCAGTTAAGACTAGGTTGTATTTGCTTCGCAAATCACCACCCTTCCCTTGACTGCTCTCGGATGCGCTATGTGTAACCTATGCTTGACACTCCTACACAGTTATCCAATAAAATACATTTTCCTACCTTGACAAAAGCACTTCTGGCGAACGGTGTTCCTCTTCCGCTCGGATGAAGCGCTTTTCGGCGAGAAGCAGGCGGAGAACACGGCGCTGCGCGACGGCCACCAAATCGTCGCGCCTGCCTACGCTGACGCGACCGCCTTCACCAACGCCTATGCACAGGCGATTTACCTTGACCCGTCAGAGGATATCGAGACGCTCCGGACGCAGGTCAATCGGCTGAAGAACTCCCGCACGGCGCTCAAGAAGCTTTCAGATGTGGAAGGTATCGTCTATGCGGGCGACCTGTATGTGCATTTTTATCCGGCGGATGGGCTGTATGTCAACGGACAGGCAGCGTCGCTTGCCTATCAGCGCTTCAATTACGACGAGGACTACGTCTACGACCGCGGCTTTGTGCAGTATATGACCGAGCAGATTCAGGCGAGCAACAAGCTGATTCTGGCGTTTGTGGCTGTAGCGTGCACAATTTTCATTGCCGGGATGATTATTTCCCGGCGGACGACGCGACGGCAGCTGCTGGGCAACCATCCGCACGCGAAAGACGAGCAGGAGGGGGTGAATCTGCATGACGGCGGCTGATTATTTGATGCTGATTTCGATGGTCTGCATCTGGGCGCTGATGGCGATTAACGTCTTTCTGTCCGTCGGCGGATTCCTGTATTACCATCAGTGCAGCAAAACGGACGGGCATATGCCGATTGACGAGTACCCGTTCGTGTCGATAATGGTGCCGGCGCACAACGAGAGCGTCGTCATCCGGCGTACCGTCCGCGCCCTGCTCAACTTCGACTACCCGCACGACCGCTACGAAATCATCGTCATCAACGACAACTCCACTGATGACACCGCAAATGTGCTCAAGCAGATTCAGGCGGCGAATCCCGGCCGCAACCTGATTGTTGTCAATACGGATAACGTTGTCGGCGGGAAAGGGAAGTCTAACGCGCTGAACATCGGCTATTCGGTAGCAAAAGGCAGCGTGTTTGCGATTTACGATGCGGACAACACGCCCGAACCGCAGGCGCTGCGCATTCTGGTGGAGAATCTGATGAGCGATTCGTCGCTGGGCGCGGTCATCGGCAAATTCCGCACACGCAATCGAAACGCTTCGCTGCTCACGCGCTTTGTCAACATCGAGACGCTGGCGCACCAGTGCATGAATCAGGCGGGGCGATGGTTCTATTTCGGGCTGTGCACCATTCCGGGCACGAACTTCGTCATGCACCGCCACATCATTGAGGAAATCGGCGGCTGGGATCCGGACGCGCTGTCGGAGGACACGGAAATCAGCTTCCGCATCTACCGCATGGGCTACAAAATCAAACTTGTGCCGCAGGCAGTGACGTGGGAGCAGGAGCCGTTTCGTCTGGGGATTTGGTTCAAGCAGCGTACCCGCTGGGCGATGGGCAACCTGTATGTGCTGATCAACAATTTCAAGTATATCTTTGATCCGTCCGGCGGCAAAATGCGCATGGATGTGTTGTACTACGCGCTGGTGTATATCCTGATGGCATTCACGCTCGTCTGCTCGGACACCATGTTCGTTCTGGGTGTGCTGGGGTACAGCCATGTGTCGCTGGGCGGCTTGTCCACGATGGTGTGGGTGATGGCGTGCGCGCTGTTTGAGTGCAACGTCATGCTGACGCTGGCGCAGGAGAAGAATGAGTTCAATCTGCAATCGGCGGCGCTGGTTCTGCTGATGCTGTTTACCTACTCGAAACTGTGGGTGGTTGTCGTCCTCCGCGCCATGTGGATGACGGTGAAGAAAATCGTCAGCAAAACGGATTACACTTGGTATAAGACCGAACGTTCCGCAGACTAATCAGAAGGGATGGACTGAGAACGATGAACACACGCTATTTCACAAACCGTCTGCTGGCTTTGATGCTCGCAGCGCTGCTGGTTTTCTCCTGCGCTGCGGCGGAGGAAACCGAAATTCCCGGTGGTGTGGTGGACAATTTTGTCCAGAGTGAAATTGAAAAGCAGCAATCCGCCGGTGACGCAACGGCCTTTGAGGCAGGCGCGGCGGCAGGGGAGTATTATGCTGATTTCACCTTCGGCGGCGTGCAGACACTCAGCGGCATTACGACGACGCTGAGCCTGTACGCAAATCTGCCGAAGTACGCCAAGCCCGTCAGCGCCGTGCTGCGCCTGAGCTACACCGCATCCGACCTGATTCTGACGGACATTTCCTCCCTGACGTACTATATGAACGGCACGCCGTTCGGCTCGTCGAAGATTGTCGCGCGTTCCGACGGCGCGCAGACCGTGCTGTATGTGAGCGTCCCGGTGGAGCTGCTTACGACGGGCTATAATCTGCTCGAAATCCTCTCGTATGTCCGTCTGACGGACGACGAAGGCTGCCGCGACGACTACAACGGCGCGAACTGGGTCAAAATCGCGGACACGACCTGCCTGCGTATCTACTACGAGATTTCCGACGATGCGGATGAGCTGTACATGTACCCGTACCCCTTCATTTCGCTGATGAATCCCGACGGCGCGGAGAGTGTGGTTGCCGTCAGCGACGCGGCGGACGAAGCCGAGCTGACCGCCGCCATGATGCTGATGGCGGGCATGGGCAACAGTCTGTCTGCCAAAAACGCCATGACGCTGTGCCGCCTGTCGGACGCGAAAAGCGAAAACGTGCTGTATGTGGGACTGAAGAAGAACACGCCGGAGCATTTGCTGTCCCTGCTGACGCAAAGCGTTCCGGCAACGGGCGCACTGGTGCAGCGCGCGACGGATGGCGACACATCGTATCTGCTGATTGTCGCGGAGGAAGAAGCCGCGCTCAGCGAAGCCGCCGCGCTGCTCAGCGACACATCCCGCGTGGCGCAGCTCCACACATCGCAGACCTACGTTTCCGTCGGCGAAGCGCAGCAGTATGCCCTCGCGTCGGAAACGTCCGGGCTGACGCTTGCGGGGCAGTACACCATTAAGGACATTTCCGGCAACGGCATCAGCTTCTCCGGCCCCTTCACGCAGAAGATGACGATCTATCTGCCTGTCGCGAAGGACTATGTGCTGTCCAGCGAAAGCCGCTTTTCCTTCGACATCCGGTACAGTGAGAATCTGGACTTCGACCGCAGCCTCGTCACGTTCTACTGGGGCACGAGCATCCCGCTGTATTCCCACAAGCTGACCAAAGAGGGCGCAACGGGCGAAACGCTGACCTTCTCCGTCCCGGCGGACGCCATCGGGGAGGCAGGCAGCAGCATTACCGTTGTGTTTGACCTCGAAATCAAGGATTTGGACTGCACCGTGCGGTCGATGAACACGCCGTGGGCGTATATCGCGGCGAACTCGTCACTGTACCTGCCGGCGGGCGAAAACACAACGCTGAATCTGGCAAATCTGCCGGCGCCGTTCCAGCGCGCAAGCCGCATGAACAACGTCGTGATGATCCTCAGCGACGACGCGACGCAGACGGAACTGACGCTCGCGGGGCGCATCATGGCGATGCTCGGCGCAGGCAGCACGCCCTATGGCTTGCTGAAAGTCATCCGCGCGGAGAATTTCCAAGCAGCCGCCTACGGCAACAGCAACCTGATTGTCGTCGGTCTGTCCGACCGAAACAGCGTCCTCAAGCAGATCAATCCTTACCTGCATTTCCAGTACACGGACGATATGACCAGCCTTGCCGAAAGCACGAAGCTGGTGATGACGACGGATTATGCCCACGAAGCCAGCGTGCTCCAGCTGATGAAATCCCCCTACAACGAGACGATGGCGCTGCTGACCGCTTCCGCCGCGACCGAAGCAGGCTTGCAGAACCTGATGGCGCGCTTGAGCACGGAAAAGAACCGCTGGTCGCTGGGCAAAGAAGCGCTGGTGGTGGACAGCTACGGCGGCGCATCCAGCTATCAGTTCACCGTGTCCACAGCGCTGACGCAGAACGCGGAAAAGCCGTCGTTCGCGGATGTTATCGTGCAGAATCGTGAGCCGATGACGCTGCTGCTGGTCGGCATGGGCTGCATGTTGGTGCTGCTGCTTGCTGCTGTGCTGCTGCTCGTGCGTATTCACCACCGCAGAAAGTACGACGATAAGTAACCTGATTTTCGGCGAGGCGGAGGAAGGAGACAAAGGCTCATGCTGTTCAACTCCATCGAATTTCTGCTGTTTTTCCCGGCAGTCGTGCTCTTGTACTACGCGATTCCGGGCAAACTGCGCGTCTTTTGGATTCTTCTGACGTCTTACCTGTTCTACATGAACTGGAACCCGGCGTATGCGCTGCTGCTGCTTTTCTCCACGGCAGTCACGTTCCTTTTCGGCTTGCTGATTGGGAAACGGCGTACCAAGGAGAAAGCAGCGGCAGAGGCAGGACGCCCGATTCACCAGCTTTCCAGGGTCTGGGTCGGCGTGTCCTTCGCTGTCAACCTCGCGATTCTCTTCTTCTACAAGTATTTCGACTTTACCGTCGATAACCTCAACGTTATTCGCGGGTGGATGGGTCTTGCGCCTGTCACACCCGGTTTTGACGTGCTGCTGCCCGTCGGCATCTCGTTCTACATCTTTCAGGCGCTGTCGTATGTCGTTGATGTTTACCGCGGCGACGTGCGCATGGAGACGAATTTCATCAAGTACGCGGCGTTTGTCAGCTTCTTCCCGCAGCTGGTCGCCGGGCCGATTGAGCGTTCGACCAACCTCCTGACGCAGTTCGACACGCCGCATAAGCTGGAATACGATAACGTCCGCGACGGTCTGCTTCGGATGGTCTGGGGCTTCTTCCTCAAAATCGTCATTGCTGACCGCGCCGCGATTCTGGTCAATCAGGTGTTCAATTACTGCAATTACTACGAAGGCCCGACCGTGCTGATTGCGGCGGTTCTCTTCGCGTTTCAGGTTTACGGTGACTTCGCGGGCTATTCCAATATCGCCATCGGCGCGGCGCAGGTCATGGGCTTTAAGCTGATGAAGAACTTTGAGCGCCCGTATCTCGCTGTGTCCGTATCGGACTTCTGGCGGCGCTGGCATATCTCGCTCAGCACATGGTTCCGCGATTACTTATACATTCCGCTGGGCGGCAACCGCAAGGGGACGGTGCGCAAGTACATCAACCAGATGATAGTCATGCTCGTGTCGGGCTTGTGGCACGGCGCGGCGTGGAATTACGTCATCTGGGGGGGTATCAATGGGCTGTATCAGGTGGCGGGCGGCATCACGAAGCCCTTCCGCCGCCGCATCCAGCAGAAAACCGGCGCGCGCACGAACACGCTGAGCTGGCGCATCGGGCAGGTTCTGACGACGTTTGTGCTGATTGACCTGTCATGGATTTTCTTCCGCGCGAACAGCCTCGGTGACGCCATGCACCTCCTGTCGAGCCTCTTCCGCGGCTGGAACACCAATATCTTCTTCGACGGCAGCCTGCTGAAACTGGGGCTTGACCAGACGGAGTGGCTTGTGCTGCTGGGTGCGCTGCTGATTCTGCTGGCGGTCAGCCTGATGCAGGAAAAGGGCGTGTCCGTGCTGGAAGCAGTCAAGCGGCAGCAGCTCTGGTTTCGCTGGCTGATTTACCTCGCGGCGATTTTCGTCGTTCTGCTGACAGGCATCTACGGCCCCGGCTTTGCGGCATCGTCGTTCATCTACTTCCAATTCTGACGAAGGGAGCGCGGAAAGAATGAAAAAGCTGATTCAAAAAGCCGTCAAGGTTCTCGCCTTCCTTCTGGTGCTGGCGCTGTGCTATGGACTGATGGATCAGGTGCTGAAAATCAAGACGGATGACATGGTGTCGCTGGTGAAGCTGCGTCAGCTGCCGCCGGACACGGTGGATGTGCTGCTCGTCGGGTCGTCGCATATCGGGACAAATGTTGATAATCAGCAGATTTTCGATGAATATGGTATTTCAAGTTACAATTTGTGGGTTGGCATGCAACCGATCTGGAATACTTACTATTGCTTGAAAGAAGCGCTGTCAGCACAAAGCCCGCAGATTGTGATTGCTGAAGTGTACTTAAGCACGACAACAATGGACTATTCGCCGAAAGAAACGGCAATAAAAAATGTTGAATTGCTGAACTTTGGAATCAACAAAGTTCAAGCTGCTTTCGCATCTTATGAAAAGTGGACGGATGCCGTAGAAGCCTTGTGGGGATTGCCGTACTATCATGAACGGTATGATGATTTAACTATTGCGGATTTTGTGCAGGAAAATGATTTGTCGCTTCCTGCGCCGAGACGCCCGGAGGGTGGCGTGGCTATCCTAAAAATGCTGGATTATGCTTCCATTACAGATAAACTTCCGATTACTGAAAAAAACGAACAGTATTTGCGAAAAATTATTGATTTGTGCAAGCAAAAGAACATTACGCTAATATTGATGGCTGCGCCGTTTGAAGCGACAGAAGAAGCTGCTATGCGGCTGAACACTGTTGCAGAAATTGCCAAAGAAGAAGGCGTACCGTTCCTCAACTATGTGAAGGAATGGGATAGCCTTGGGATGGACGCAAACACTGACTTTTATGATGGCGGTCACTTCAATAATCAAGGTATTGTTAAGTTTTCCCGCATTGTGGGACAGTATTTATCACAGAATTATTCTTTGCGTGATTGTAGAAAAATTGAAGGATTTATATGGAATGCTTCGCAGACAACTGCTGATAAAAACAAAGCAGAGTTTACCTTAAGCAATCAGTTCTCTGGTGATGGTGTTTCTGAATACTATGATACAAAGATTAAACTCTATGAAAATCGTTATAGTTCATGGACAATATTGACCCAAATTGGTCTGCCCTTGCCAGACACGGATGAAGGGCAGGTCGTTATGGCTTGCTTTGATGAGCAAAATGGCGAGAATTATCGTGGGTTGCTGATTCGCGGTGAAGGCAATGCGCTCCAAGTGATATTGGGGAACAATCGTACATTCATGCTGCCACTTTTGCATGGTGATTCCGCTACGCTTGCTATCACCAAGGACAATGAACGATATTCTATTTATCTAAATGGTGAAAAACTCTATGAGAATGAACAGCTTCCCTGCGACGCCTATTCCGGCACGCTTCTCCTCGGCTGCGAAGAACTCACCCCCGGCGGGGAGAAGTTCCGCTTCTCGCCCACGCGCGTGCTGAACCTCGAAGTCTATGACAGCGTGCTGACGGAAAGCGAAATCCTTGCGTGGCAGCCGGAAGACCTGCCCGAAGCGCCCAAGCCGCTCGGCATCGGCGTGAAGGACGCGGCGGAAGTCTACACGCTTCCGGAGCAGTTCGTCGGCGGCGTTGAAACGTATCGTCAGGCATCATATCTCGATACGCAGACGCGGCTGTTCGCCTCCACTGCGACGCGCTTCACCCTGCTGACCAGCGTCACGCCAAGTGAAAATCCCGGCAATGGCGTGTTCCTGTCCTGCTTCGACGAGAATGCCAAGAACTATCGCGGTCTGCTGATCCGCCAGCTGGACAACGCGCAGATCAACATCGTTTTCGGTCAGAATGTCGGCGTGACTGTGCCGGGCGAATTTGACCGCGAAATGCATATCGCCATCGTCAAGGACGGCGCAAGCTACCGCATCTATGCGGATGGTCTGCTCGTCGCCGAAGCCGAATCGCCTGCGGATAGCTATGACGGCACGCTGCTCATCGGCGCCCAGCGCGACGCAGACGGCAATATCTTCCGCATTAGCCAGACGCAGGTGAATCACCTGTCTGTCTACGCGGGCGTGATGGCAGAAGCGGGCATTGCGGCATACGACTTCGCCGCCGCGCCGCTGCCGCCGGAACTGGTTGCGGAATCCGCCGCGTACACCATGCCCGGCGCGTTCGTCGGCAACGGCAGTGACCGTGCGCTCGACACGGGCGTGAAGCTCTACGATGTCGCCACGAAGGATTGGACGCTCGACACCGTCATCGACGTGCGCAAGGGCGTGAATAACGGCGTCTACATGTCCTGCTTCAGCGAGGAAACCGGGCATTACCGCGGCTTCATGCTCCGGCAAGACAATGCCGATACGCTCACAGCCTATGTCGGCAATAGCGTCGGCGTCACGGTGGATTTGCCGCAGGGCACGTCGCTGATGCACCTCGTGATCGTCAAATCCGGCAGTCAGTACACGATTTGGCAGGATGGTCAGCTTGTCCAGCGCGTCGAAAGCGCCTGCGATAACTACGACGCGACGCTCCTCCTTGGCGCACAGCGCGATGCGGACGGAAACCTGTTCCGCTTCTCGAACGCGGGCATCCGGACGCTGAACATTACGGACGGCGCGCTGTCTGACACGGACGCAGCGGCGCTTTCCGCCCCTGTGAAGGACAACAGCCGATTCTAACCCATATCGAAAGAGAGGAATCTTGCGCATGGAACAGACACGACGGGCGAGGCTGACCGGATTGACGGCGGCGCTGCTGACCGTAGCGGCGATTCTGTGGACGCTGTTTGCGTCGCCGTCCATCGGGGTGGTGGCGGATGGCAGCTATGCTTCGGCGGCGGAAGGGCTTGCGCTGCGCTATGCGGAAGAGAGCATCCCGACCGGGCAGCGCGTGGAGAAATTCGCCTATGAGGACACGGCGTATTCCACGCTGTTATTCGCTTCCCGAACCTCCGTCGGCGCGGCGGTTGCGCTCGTCCGGCTGGCGACACACCCGTTCGGTCTGGGCTTCAGCACGCGTTATTTGGCGGTCGTGTATGCGCTGCTGATGGGCTGGGGCGCGTACCTGCTGGCGAACGGGCTGGCGCGGCGGTCGCGCACGGCGGCGATTCTTGCGACGCTCGGACTGCCGCTTGCGCTGGCGAATCCCGCCGTCATCGGCTATTTGAACAGCCTGTATGCGGTCGGCGCTTCCATGGCATATTTGCTTCTTTTCCTCGGCGCGACGGTTTATTGCCTGTGCCGGGGAAAGGGATGCGGCGTTCAATGGGCGCTGCTGGTGCTTTTCGCGGCGCAGCTGATGCTGCGTACCATGGCGCAGATGATGGCGCTGCTGCCTGCGGCGGTGCTGGCGGTTGTGCTGTGCGCCGTGCATAGCTGCCCCGGACGGGCAGAACGTCCGCTTCATGCGGCGTGTGTGCTGATTGCGAGCCTGATGTGCGTGAGCGGCCTGGTCACAGGCTGGCAGGCGGACGACACGGTGCATTCCGCCGCCGCGAACTACCTTGCGGTGTTTCAGGGCTATCTGCCCGCATCGGAGAAGCCGGAGGAGACGCTGGAAGCCCTCGGCTTGCCTGAAAGCTACCTCGCGGACATCGGCAAAAGCTACTATGAACCTTCCGAAAATTTTGTGCACGACCCGCGGGACGAGGAAAATGCCGCCCTGCTGAACGAAAATATTTCGCTGGGGAAACGGGTGAAATTTGCGATTCAGCATCCGGCAGTCGTTCGCACCATGATGGACAAAAACGAAAGCGCTTTGCGGAACGCGGACAGCTGGTATTTGGTGGACGATCCCGCGAATGCCGTTTCGTCACGTTTACCGCTGCATACCGTGCTGGAAACCATTTTCGGGCGTGACCATCACGCCATTTCCCGCTGGTGCTTGATTTGCGCGGCGCTCCTCGTGCTGCTGCTGCCCATTGTGCGGCGGCAGAGCGCATCCGTGATGCTCTGCGCGTTTCTGTTGATGGTACTGCTTGGCACGATTGGCTATCTGCCACTGACCCTTGTGCTGACGGGCGGCATTGACCTGCTGACCGTGAAGCCGCTGGTGTTCCTGCTGGGCGGTTTGGCGGTGCTGATGAGCTTCGTCTCTGGCGCGGTGCTCCTTCGCCGTCTGATGGCGTGGCTGAGCGTGAAGGAAGCGAAATTAGCGCTGCCGCCCTGCTCGGCGGGCGCGTCCGGCGGACTGCTGCCGTATCTCCGTAAAATCCGCGTGACGCAAAAGGGGACGGTCGCCATTGTTGCGGTGGTTTGCGTGGTGCTCTGCTGCTGGCAGCTGCTTCCGGCAGAGCACATTGGCGGCGTGAACAACGGCGACTTCGGGCGTATGATGGAACAAATCGACCTGTACTGGGCACAGCCGCAGCTCGATGATGAATCGACGCAGTTTGAGTGGGGTGTCGTCGAGGATTTCTCCTACCGTGAGCCGTTCCATCCGGCGCGCTTGACCTCCATAGACCCCACCTATTCGCTGATTTTCCCGTCGATGCTCGTGCGCTTCATCACCTTGCTGACGGGCGGCAATTACTCCACGCAGGTGCAGGCGTTCATCCTGCTGGCGCTGGTGATGGCGGCGCTGCTGCTGCTCGTGCACGACCTGTATCCGCTGCTGGGCAAGCTGACGCTCCCGGCGGGGCTGATTGTTGCGTGTATGCTGCTGGGCGAAAATTACCTCGCATGGTACAACTCGCTCTTCGGCGAAACGATGATTCCCGTCGGCTTGATGCTGACGATTGCCTGTACGGTGCATCTGGCGCTGATGCCGCGCGGAAGCCGGAAAAGCTGGCTGTGGATGATTCTGCTTGCCATCAGCGTGCGATTTCTCTGCACTGCCAAGGCACAGATGGCGCTGGCGCTCCCGGCAGCGCTTGTCCTGCTGATTGTCTTTACCGTCTATCATCATCCGCAGACAAAAAAGCCGCTGATTGCGTTTTCGCTCATGGGCGCGCTGCTGTGCGGGCTGGTCAGCTACGACACGCTTGGCGTGTACCGCAAAAATCAGGGGGTGTCCGAAAAGCAGACCATCTGGCAGAGCGTGTTTTACGGTGCGCTGATGATTGCTGACGATCCGGACGCAGCCATGGAAGAACTGGGCATTCCGGCGGAAATGAAGGCGGACATCGGCAAACACGCGTACTATCCGAACAGCGAGTACGTTTATCCCATTGAGTCGGACGAATTACAGGAGAAATTCTATGACCATGTGACGACGATGACGCTCGTGCGCTACTATCTGCGCCATCCGAAGGACATGCTGACAATGATGAACCGCGCGGCACAGGAATCCGTCACGTTGAGCACGTCGTTCATGACCTACACGGACGCGCTGTACAGCGACAATCGTCCGCTGCACCGCATGAATCTCTGGTGTAATCTGCGCAGCATCTTCGCGGCGCGCGCGTTCTGGGTATATGTGCTGCTCTATGGCACGGCGGGCGTGTTCTGCCTGACGCTGATTTGCCGCAAAAAGACGCGGAAGCAGACAAAGCTGCTGGCGATGCTGTTCCTGTGCGTGATGTTCGTCGGCGTAATGCAATATCCGCTGTCGGTCATCGGCAACGGCTTTGCGGACAACAACAAACAAATGTATACCTTTATGCTCTGCCACGACCTGCTTGTTGTGGCGGCAGGCGTGGTGCTTGTGCGGCGACTGATTTCGGCGCGGCGCACAGCGGAAAATGCATTCAGGGAGGAAGCAGACCATGAGCCGCAAGAAGAATCTGCTTGATTATCTCGCGCTGACGCTGTTTATCATGTGCATGGGCTTGGCGCTCAGCGCCAGCCTCGAATATGTGACGCGCGCGACGGAACGGGAATATCTCGGACAGGGAATCTGGGTGCTGAGTATGGCGGGGCTGTCGCTCCTTGCACTGCTGCTGGGGCGGATTTCGCGCAAGTGCGGGCAGAAGATGCAGCCGCTTCCCAAAAACATCGTGATGATTGTGTTCGGCGCGGTGCTGGTGGGCGTTGGCGTGTATCTGCGCCTGTGGGTGATTTGGAATATCCCCGTTGAGCCGGATTCGGACTTTGAGACGTACTACCGCATGGCGAATCACCTATTGAATGATACGCTGATGTCCGCCGAAGGAGCGGTCGACCGCCGCTATATCGCGCTCTACCCGCACACCATCGGCTTCCCGATGCTCATCCTGTGGCCGACGTTTGCTATTTTCGGCGCGTCGGTGCGCAACGCGCTGTACGCAAACCTTGTGTGCAGTGTGATTTCCATCCTGCTGGCGGGGCATATCGCTCGGCGAATCGCGGGGCGCACGGGCGCGCTGGTGGCGGTGGCGCTGATGAGCCTGTGGCCGTCGCACATCCTGTTCAGCAACATGGTGGCCACCGAACCGTCATTCACGATGCTGATTCTGCTCGCGGCGGACATGATGACGAGTATTCTTGACCGTCGAAAGGGCAGCCTCTACGACGTCGCTCCTTCTCGGATGCTGGGCGTGATGGCGCTGCTGGGCATCGTACTGGCGATTGCGGGCGCAATCCGCCCGATGGCGATCATTCTGCTCGCGGCGTACTGCGTGGTGCAGCTGTGCGTCACGGGCGACCCGATGAACGAAATCCGTGTGGAGGGCGCGCGCTACGCCACAAGCCAGCCGCTCGTCTGCATTGTGCTGGTGCTGGTGTGCTACCTTGTCACGGGCAGCGTCATCAACCGCGCAATTTCTGACATCATCGGCGAGCAGCCTGCGTCGGGGCTGTATGCGTCCGGCTACAACCTCATGGTCGGCTTGAACACGCAGTCGAATGGCTTGTGGAACGAGACGGACAGCGAATTCTTCGCGCAGGCGTATGACGCTACGAAGTCCGCGACGGGGGCGCATCAGGCGTGTATGGAAGTGGCGGCGCAGCGCATTCAGTCGGAGCCGGAAAACGTGCTGAACCTGATGGTCTACAAGTTCCGCGACCTGTGGCGAACGGATGATTTCGGCATTGACTGGAATCTGCTCTGGACGGAGCAGCAGGGGACGCTGACGCCTGAACTGCGCAGCCTGCTGGAGAGCATCCGTCCCATTGGGCGCGTGATGTACATGGCGGTGCTCTTGTTTGCAGCGCTGGGCGCAATGGAGGCGTGGCGGCGGCGGCTTGCCCCGAACGCCATGATTCTCATTTGTATGCTCTTCTTCCTTGGCACGGCGCTGAGCCATATGCTGCTGGAAACGCAGGTGCGCTATCATTATAACATGATTCCGTTCCTGATTCTGCTGGCGGCGTGGACAGTTCGCTCGTGGAGCAAGACTGCCGCGGAGAAAGAAGACGTCCGCGTGATTTATGTGGATCGCCCCGAAAACGCCGAAGAGAAGAAAGACAACATTCATTTCGACATGGCGAAAGCAATTGCGGAAGGGCACATCCACGTCTCTGTGACCGAGAACGTCGCGCGCACGGAAGAAGCATCAAAAATGGAAGATTCGGCGAAAAGTAGTGTGGAAAACACCTAATACTATTTCCAGATTCAACTGCGCCATCTGCTTGCGCCTTTTTCGTTCTGGCGTCCGCTCACTCCATTTAGCGTAGCGCTGCTACGCTGCATTTCGTTCCCGTTAGCCAGAACGAAAAATTCGCCGCGCATCTTGGCGCATTTTCATTTGGAAATAGTATAAAATATTCGCCGTTCTCGTTTCTGGCTATTGCGAAAATTTACGAAAGATGATAGAATAAATTGAACAATGTGTGAAGAAAATTCACCGGCAAGGGTGCGGCGCCGCCTTTTATGACAATACAGAGAAGAGGGATTGCAGGTATGACGAATCGCGAACAAAAGCTCCTGCCGTCGGCACGGCAGCTGACCTCCGTGCGTCGGACGTCGAACCTGAATTCCTTGACGGGACTGCCGGAGAGGCTGGACTTCTTGCGGCAGGTGCAGCAGCTGTTGACGGAGAAGAAACTGAACGGCTGGTGCGTACTGTCCATCGACATAGAACATTTCAAACTGTTCAACAACTGGTATGGTCAGGTGCAGGGGGACGAGCTGCTGCACACAATCGGGCATCAGCTGGCGCAGCTTGCGAAGGAGAACGACTATATCGCCGGGTATTTTGGCGGCGATGACTTTTTCCTGTGTATGCCGGATGATGACAAGCGGGCGCAGGCGGTATATGACCTGATTTTCCACTGCATCGAGGATTATCAGCAGCTTGATAGCTTTCTGCCGCTGCTGGGCATCTGCCCGGTGGATGAGCATTCCGACGATATCAGTGTGCTGTGCAACAATGCGCAGATTGCGTCCGGGGCGGTCAGGGGCAAGCTGAATCACCGCATCTGCCGCTTTTCCGAGCAGATTATGCAGCAGCTGGAAAAACATCAGCGCCTGCTCAGCGACGTGCGCATCGGCATCCAGCGCGGCGAGTTTATGTTTTATCTGCAGCCGAAGTGCAACAGCCTGACGGGCAACATCGTCAGCATGGAAGCGCTTGTCCGCTGGAATCACCCGGAAATGGGGCTTGTGTCGCCAAGCCGCTTCATCCCATTGCTGGAAGAAACCGGGCTGGTGACGGATTTAGACCGCTACATTTGGGAGAGCGTCTGCCGCACAATGAGCGGCTGGATTCGCGGCGGAAAGCATATCGTGCCGATTTCGGTCAACGTGTCCATCACGGATATGAAGGCAATGGACGTTCCTGCGCACTTCCGCGAGATGGTCAGACGCTATGACCTCAAGTCGGAGCTGATTCGCGTGGAAATCACCGAGACGGCGTTCGCGGAGAACAGCAACCTCGTGCGCGAAGCCATCGACCGCCTCCACCAGTACGGATTTACCGTGCTGATGGATGATTTCGGCAGCGGCTATTCATCGCTCAATATGCTCAAAGATACGAACGTCGATGTGCTGAAGCTGGATATGAAGTTCATCGAGATGAACGTGGAGAACCGGCAGAAGGGCATCCAAATTGTGGATTCCGTTGTCAATATGGCGCACAAGCTGAATATGACGATTATCGCCGAGGGCGTGGAGACGAAGGAACAGGTCGATATGCTCAAAACGATGAACTGCATCTACGGGCAGGGCTACTATTTCTATCGCCCGCTCCCGGTGAAAGATGCCGAGCGCCTGCTGAGCATCATTGTGCCGGAGGATTACCGAGATATTCAGCGTTTCTCCGGCGTATCGCCGATCCCTGCTGTGCCCAGTCAACAGTGGAACACAACGCCGGAAATTGAGCGCGATGTGATTGCGACGCTGGACAGCGCGTATCTGCTGCTTGCTCGGCTGAATCTCAGCACGGGCGAATGCCAGCCGCTCAAGCGTACGCCGCCGCTGCCGGATGCGCAGATGCCGTTTTCGCGCTTCAGCAACGATTTGGTGCGTCAGCGGCTGATTCACCCGGAGGATTTGGACGACTACCAGCGGTTTATGGCGCTGGCACACCTGCAGACGGAGATATTCAGCGGGCGGCGGCACATGGATTTCCGATTCCGCTTGTCTGATGGCAAGCGCTTCAACTGGGTGGAGCTGTCTGTCCTGACCAGCCGCGGCTACACGCAGCAGGAGCCGTGGACGCTGCTGTGCATCCGTCGGACGGACGACATGGTGAACATGGAAGCCGACCGCCACTATCAGCGTGAATTGGAATATTACTGCAACTGCGACGCACTGACGGGACTGTTCAACCGCACGAAGTTTGAGAAGGATGTTTCGCTGCTGAACGAGGAACATCCGGACACCATCGAATGCGTTTACATTGATGTCGTTGGGCTGCACGAAATCAACAACCACTTAGGGCATCAGACAGGCGACAGTATGCTGTGCATGGTGGCAGGCACAGCGCGGAGTTTCTTCCCGAACGACCGACTTTACCGCATTGGCGGCGATGAGTTCGTCATTCTCTGCTGCAACCGCAAGCATGACGAAGTGCTGCTGGCAGTGGAAAAACTGCGCATGACGCTTCGAGGCGCGGAATACGAAATATCCGTCGGTGTGCAGCAAGGCACGGGGCGAGAGAATGTGCAGAACATCGTCAACCGTGCCGAGGATGCTATGCGCCGCGACAAAGAAGCGTATTATCAGCAGAACGGTCAGGAACGCCGGATGCGCTCGCTGAACGAAAAGCTGGATCGCCTGATGCAGGAGAAGCAGGATGCAGACCAGTTCATCCGCGTCATTGCGCCGGAATACATTGCGGTGTACCTCATCAACTTTGCGCAGGATTCCTTCCGCAAAATCCTGATTCCAGATTTCTTCCGCGACATGCTGGACAAGTGCAACGGCTCGTTCCGCCGCGCGATTCTGGAATATATCCGGCTCTACATAGCCCCGGAGGATCAGGAAGAGTTTGAGTCGCTGACATGCGCGCAGATTGTGCGGGAGCGCCTTGCGAGGGAAGGCACAATTGACGAACATTACAAGCGCAGCGATGGTATGCCGATTCACCTGCGGATTATGGCGTGCGATGGACTAAATAAGGAAGAAAGCATCTGGATTTTCGCGAAGGATGCGGAGAAAACCTGATTGTAGAAAAAATGCGCATCAGCATGATGAAAACACGGCTGATGCGTGTTTTTTTACAATTCAGTGATTGCAGTTTGCGCGAAAATGCTGTATAATGTTTGATGGTAAATAATAATGAGGAAAGTATTTGGAGGAACGAACTGTGCCACTCAAGCCTGTTTTTGATAAAGCGCCGCTGACGATGCTGACCAGTCAGCCCCTGCGCGCCGGTCAGGTGCGCGTGAACCTGCCTGCCTTGACGCGTCTGTATGCGCAAGTGGAAAATCGCCGTGAGCCGCTGCTGCTGGAAGGCGCGTTCCGTCTGGCGTGCCTTGTGAAGGCGGATGCCATGCAGTCGCCCGCAGTCACGGCGATTCGGGAAGCCGCTGCCGCACAGCGGGAGGATGGCTCTTTTGCGCTGACGATTGAGGACTCGGTGTATGTCCTGCGCGCGGTGTGGGCGCTGTATGAAGCGGAGGCGAAGAAGGAAGATTTGACGGTGCTGCTGCGCTGGTTCCAGTGGGCGGCGAAGCAGTGGGACGACATTGCGGCGGACGAGTACGTCCGCGCGTTCCCGGCGGATCTGCTCGAACTGCTGGAAAAGGTCTACCGCATCACGGGCATTCCTGCCATGCTCAAACTTGCCCGCACTCTGTCCGCCAGCACGATGAACTGGAGCGGCGTCCTGACCGCGACCCTGATTCAGACGCCCGTGAGCAAGGCTGTTTCAGCAGAAGAACTGGACGCCGGTCTGAAGAAGGAAAACGGCGATTTGGAGGGCTACTACACCCGTCTGGCACTGACGACGAATGCGGCGGCACTGGCGGATGGCGCTCGTGCGGCGCTGGCGCGCGGCTGGCTCAACGGCTCGGCGACGGAGATGAACGCCGCAAAAACGGGCTGGGAGAAAATCAGCCGCTATCACGGCGCGATCTGCGGTGGACTGACCGCGAACCCGATGCTTGCGGGCGGCAATCCCAGCACGGGCATTTTCAATGATACCTTGGGCGCATGGGCGGAAGCGTTTGTGTGCGCAGGCATGGGCGCGCACGCGGTTTGGGCGTGGGATGAGCTGGAACGGCTGGTGTTCAATGCGCTGCCGGCGTGCGTGGAGGAAACGCGCGTGCAGCTGGTGCAGCGCGTCAACTCGCTGGCGGCGCAGGAGACTCAGCAGGGAAGTTTCGCCCTGACACTCGGACGCCTTGCGCGCGGCTATGCGCTGGCGATTCAGTCCGCCGTGACTGCATGGGTGGACGGCTTCGCGGTCAATATGCTCATTCCCGGCAAATACGCCGTCTGTGACAGCAAGATGGTGCTGACTATCGACGCGCAGGGCGAGCGCTACGCCATCAAGATGCACATGAAGAACGACCAGAAAGCGTTTTTCCACATGCGGCTTCCGGCGTGGGCATCGTCGTCCGAAATCCTCGTCAACGGTGCGCCGACGGCGGAATACCGCTTGGTGGACGGCTGCATCGGCATCGAGCGCGTTTGGCACGACGGGGACGAAATCGTCGCCGTGCTGGAACAGCCCGTCATGCGGCACAGCAGCGCTTATCATCAGGCGACGTACCTCACGCGTGGCCCGCAGGTGTTGGCGCTCTCGGCGGACGGCGATTGGGCATATGCGCTGTGCGGCAATGGCAAAGTGACCGAAAGCGGCGTGACTGCCCCATTTGCGCCGATTGCATGGAAAAAAGGAAACAATGCCCCAGTGGATGTGCCGGTGCTGCCTGCGTTGATGGGCGAAATTCGCACGCTGCCGCTGACGCCGTATGCGGATACGCCGGTGCGCATTGCGCTTTTCCCGCGGGGGGATAAGGCATGACGAGCATCCGCCTTGCCCCGATGGCAGGCATTACAGACTGGCCATTCCGCGTCCTGTGCTTTGAGCAGGGCTGCGATGTGGCGACGACGGAGATGGTCAGCGCGATGGGCTACCTATACGCGCCGCGCAACCATCCTGCGACCGTTTCCCTGATTGAGCGCCGGGACAGCGAGGGCAAGCTGCTTGTGCAGATTTTCGGCAAAGAGGCTGACCTCATGGCGCGCGCGGCGGAAGAGCTGTCCGCCATGGGGCGCTTCGACGGCGTGGACGTGAACATGGGCTGTCCAGCGCATAAGGTCGCCGCATCCGGCGAGGGAAGCGGGCTGATGCGCACGCCGGAAAACGCAGAAAAAATCCTCCGTGCGGTCTGCAAGGCGAGCCACCTGCCCGTGTCGGTGAAGATGCGCCTTGGCTGGGACGACGAGCATATCAACGTCGTGGACATGGCGAAAATGGCGGAGGACTGCGGCGTGTGCGAAATTGCCGTACACGGTCGGACGCGGATGCAGCAGTACAGCGGTCACGCGGACTGGACGTATGTGCGCAAGGTAAAGGAAGCCGTGCATGTGCCGGTGATTGGCAACGGCGACATCTTCACGGCGGACGACGCCGCCCGCCACTTGGAAGAAAGCGGTGTGGACGGACTGCTGATTGGGCGCGGCGCGCTGGGCAATCCGTGGCTATTCCGTCAGGTGAAGCAGCGGCTTTCCGGCGAAAATGTAACCGAGCCGACCGTTCAGGAGCGCGTGGAAACCGCCCTGCGCCACTACGACATGCTGCTGCAATGGAAGCCGGAGCGCGTGGCGGTGAACGAAATGCGCAAGCATGTCGGCTGGTATGTCAGTGGAATGCGCGGCGCGGCACAGCTGCGGGCGTCTATCAATCTGGTTGAAGACCCGAACGAAGCAAAAGATATGCTCCGCGCCTTCGCGGAAAGCGCGGAATAATCACCCGCCGTAATGAAAGGAACGTGAAGATTCATGCGGAAACTGCACTCGCTGATATCGCTCCTGCTGGTGCTGCTGGTGCTTACACCCTGTGCACTGGCAGATGCGCCGCTGCTGCAAGCCGCGTCGGACTGGAATTTGGCGGATACGCCCCTGTCGGTTACGCTGTCCATCAGCCTTCAAGCACATGCGCCTTTTGATGAGACGCGCACGGCGATGCTTGACCGTGTGCTTGCGCCGTTGTCGCTGGATTTGTATGCAGCGGACGGCGAAAGCGGCGTTTCCGTGCTGATGAACGGCAACGAGCTGCTGACGATGGCGCAGAAGGGCGACGCAGTGCAGTTCTCCTGTATGCCGAACGTTTCCTATGCGTCGCTGGACGGGAATGCGCTGGAACTGCTGCTTGGCACGTCTTCGAATTCCATCGACCTGCGCGCTGTTGACGGTACGTTTGAGAAGTGGATTGACGACGGCTGGGTGCTGTCAAACGCGATTTTAGAGCCTTTCGCGGAGTACGGCAAACGCAAGAGCGTCAAGACGACCATCAAGGACATGGGGCTGGCGCGCTCCTGCACGGATTATACCTTCTCCAAGTCGAAGCTGGAGGAAATGCAGCAGACGCTTTTGTCCCTCTGCCCGGAAGGCGATTTGCATGACCTGATTGCGTCGCTGACCTTCTCCGGCACGCAAAAACTGCGCGTCTATCGCACAGAGGACGAAGTACCGCTGCGTGTGGAGTACAACGGCGTATGCGGCGTGGACGGCAAGCTGCGCACGGTCAAGCTCGTCTGGCGCACAAAGCGAGAGAACGGCGAAGCACGCGATGAAATCACGCTGACGTCCCCCGCAAAGAGCGGCACGGACAAGAACACGCTGGATTTTGAGCGTATTATGACATTTTCCAGCGGCAAAATCACCATGCAGGGCACCTGCTCCTACAAAGTGACGGCGAGCAAGCAGACGACGCAGACCGAGGTCACGTTTGACTTGACGAACCGCTTGGAGAATGACAGCGACAACGTGAGCGGCAGCGTGGCTATCAAGCGGCAGCTGCCGGACGAAGATTACGCCACGAAGCGCACCATCACGCCGAATGTCGTCCTGTCCGGAAACGCAGAAGCGCCGGAAATCAGCGGGACAATCGGCTATCAGGAAGAAAAGCGCTACGGCACGACTGAAGAATGCGTGATTACGCTGCGTGCGGCACGCGCAAGCGAATCCCTGTGGAAGGACACCGCGGCGACGATGGAACTGTCCACGCTCAGTGCGGAGACGCTGCAAAATCTGCGCAGCCAGCTCAGCGGCGCAATCGCGACTGCTATCGTCCGCCCGCTGATTCAGGTTCTCAGCGCGGAGGACGCGGCGTTCTTCTTCTACGAAATGTCGGATGAGGACGTTCAGACCATTCGGCAGGCGGCAGAATCCGCCGTCGAAATCGAATGACACCCGATAAGGAGGGTAAACCCATGCTGAAACGAATCCTGTCTGTCCTGCTCTGCGCGGCGCTGCTGCTTGGCGGCACGGCGCTTGCTGCCAAAGAGGATGACTATACGCTGCCGGAACTGCTCTACCAGCAGTTTGCTGTGCAGGATTACCCCGTTCGAGGCTCAGTTGCGGTTACGGCGTCCGGCACGGCGTCGTGGCTGGATTTCCTGCTGCCGTTGACGGCTTCGACGCTGCATGTGCGCCTGCTGAACCTGGAGGACAGCGACGATTTCCAGTATCAAGTGTTTTCGCAGGATGACAGCGGCAATCAGCAGGGATTGACGCAGCTGTACCGCGTGGGCGATACGCTGTACCTGCGCACGGATGTGCTGCCGGATGTGCTGCTGTCCATGCCGCTGGCGGAATCAGCGAAAAGCAATCCATCGTTCTACTCTGTGCTGGCGGAGATGATGGCGCAGCCTGACATTCTCTGGGAAAGTATGTGGCAGCCGGCGCTGGAGGAATATCTGAACGAACTGGAGCTGTGGCTGGCGGATTACGCCGCGGAACCTGACACGATGACTGAAAACGGCGAGCTTGTCATGCGCGTCAGCTATGTGATTCCAGCGGACGACGTGAAAGAGCAAACGAAGCTGATGTGGAAGCAAGCACTCTATGACGAGACGCTGCTGACGCTTTTGCGCCCGATGATGACGGAGGAGCAGCAGGCGGCCTACCTCAATCCCGCGCTGGGCTACTTCTACGATGCCTGCATTGACGCCCTGCCGCTGTCGGGTGATTTGCGCCTGTCACGCAAGTTCTCCGCGCGTGGCGATACGCTGTCCGTGGCGGTGGCGCTGCCCCTGCCGCAGAATGCGTGGGGCTACACGACGCTGACCTTCCGGCAGGAGGGCAGCACGACTGCGCTTGTGCTGAACAGCGCGACGCAGACGCTGACATTCAGCATGGCGTCGGCGGACGGCAACCAGAACGCAATTACGGGCAGCATCAGCAGTGTACCCGCCGCGTTCGTAACGGACGCAAAGACGCTGCAGGCGAAATTTGCCCTGACCAGCCAGCATTCCGAAACGCAGGACAGCGACGGCACACGCCATGATGACAGCGCGTGGACGTTGACCATCGAGCCGGACACCGACGGCGCGGAAGCTGCGGATTTGGTGACGTTTGAGCCGATTACGGCGGAGCTTTCCCTCCAATACAGCACCGAAAGCAGAGAAGGCGCGCCGATTCAGCTGCGCGTGATTGCCGGGCTGCACATGGCGGAAGCGGACGTCGGCGTGAAGATGGCACTGCGCACAACGAGCCGCTGGAACGCGCTGACCCTGCCGACGCAGGGCGCGGAGGACGTGACGCGCATGGATACCATGCGCGCTGTGCAGCTGCTGACGACGGCATCGGACAACCTGACGCGGCTGATTGCAGGCGGCAGTGCGCCGGCAGCTACGACCGCGCCGGAATTGCCCACACCCGAACCGAACACGACACCCGTCCCATCGCTGACGGGAGAATAATCAGCAAAATCGCCGCAGTGCATCACAAACTGCGGCGATTTTTGTCGGAAAAGGAGGAATGCTCATGCGGAATGCGCGCGCACTTCAGCGGATTGCCATCATCCTCGCGGTTTTGTTTGTGCTGTCGCTGCTGCCGGTGATGGCGGTCGCGTTCTACAATCACCCGCGCGCGGACGACTACACCTACGGCGCGGTGCTGCGCAAGGTCGTTGACGCAGGACAGGGGCTGCCGGAGGCTGTCGCAGCTATTGCCGCCTACGTCCGGAGCACCTACGCGCGCTGGCAGGGGTCGTTCAGCGCGGTGATGCTGTTCACGCTTCAGCCGGGCGTGTTTTCCGACAATGCCTATTGGCTGACGACCGCCCTGACGCTCCTGCCGCTGCTGCTTGGCACTGGGATGCTCCTGCGTCAGCTGGGGAAGATGCTCCATGCGCCGCGTGCAACGGTTGTGCTGATTTTCTTGGCGCTCATGACGCTGAGCATCCAGCTTGTGCCGGATTTGAACCAGACGTTTTACTGGTTCAACGGCGGATGCTACTACACACTCTATTACGCGCTTTCGCTGATGCTGCTGACGGGCACCCTGCGGATTTGCACCGACGGAAAGTGCCGCGTCGGGCGGACTGTGCTGTGCATGGCGCTCGCGTTCTTTATCGGCGGCGGCAACTACACGACCATCCTCGTTACGCTGATTCTGCTGATACTCCTGCTTCTTGCGCTGCTTGTGCGGAAAAAAACCGCTTGGCGGCAGATATTGCTCGTCATGACCGTGCTGCTGACTGCGTTCGCTATCAACGCCGCCGCGCCCGGCAACCGCGTCCGTGCGGCGACCATCCCGCGCTCGATGGATGCGGTTCCCGCGATTCTCTACTCCTTCGACCGGGCGTGGGTGCGCGTGTCGGGCTGGTTTGGCTGGCCGCAGGGAATTGCCATTGCGCTTTTTGCCCTGCTGATGTGGGATTTCGTCGGGCAGTGCGGGTTGAAATTCCGTTTTCCAATGCTGAAAAGCGCGCTGGCGTATGCCATCTTTTCAGCGCAAATGACGCCGTCGCTTTTTGCAATGGCGAATGTCGGGCCGGGACGGCAAATCGACATCTACTACTATGCGTATGGCTGGCTGCTGCTTTGCTGGACGTTCCTCTGGGTCGGCTGGCTGCGGAACAGCAGCGTCGGCACGAAAATCGACGCGGCGCTTTCGCATCTGACGCGCCATTCCGCAGCCATCGCCGCTGCCCTGTCGCTCGCGCTGGTGCTGACGCTGCCGTCCGCGCATCCGACGGCGGGTGCAAGTCCGACGAGCGTTGCAGCGGCGAAAGCGCTCATCAGCGGCGAGGCGCAGACGTATCATCAGCAGTACATGGACATCCTCGAAACGCTGCGGACACCCGGTGACATCTGCGAAATCCCGGATGTTGTGGTCTGTCCGGCGTTCCTGAACCCGCTGGGGCTGGCGGACGAGGGGCAGTCGGGTTACTGGGTGAATCAGGCGCTGGCAAACTATTTCGGGCATCAGAAAGTCGTCAAAACCGAAGAAAGGCCATAAAGAAAGGGGACTGCCCGCGATGGACAGCCCCCATTTTTATGCCTGTGGGAAAATGCGTTTGTTAACGAAGAAAAACACCACCGCGGAAATCGTGCCATTGAAGAAGAGCGTGCCGAGCGTGTACACCCAATCCGGCACGAACTTCGCCGCCACCGCGACCCAGATGCAGTTAATCGAGTTCACCAAGCAGGTAATCACGATGAACGCAAGCGCATACAGCAGCACCTGCCGCGCGAGATGCCCTTTGGCGCGGAAAACGTACTTGCGCTGAAGCGGAAAGTTCACGCATTCGCCAAGCACCATCGCCGTCATGTACGCACATAGGTAAGGCAGCCCGCCATGCGCCGTGTCGTAGCCGAAGATGTTCCAGCGGAAGGTTTCTCCCAGCAGCGTCATTTCGATGCCGGGCCAGCCGAAGTCGCGCATTGGCAGAAAAGCGAATGCGCGCGGCAGAAAGAGCAGCAGCACATATTTCAGCACTGTCACGACGCCGGAAACAATCAGGTACAGCCCGCCCTCGCGCAGCCAAGCCGGACAGCGGGATGAATGCGGCTGGCTTGTGTCCGCCATGAAAAGCCTCCTCAGCGATAGATTTTCCGCTCGTGAACGTCCTCAATGCCGGAAAGACGGTGGAAGAACGTGTTGATGATGTCGCGCCATTCACGGGCGTTGTGCAGCTGCCGCCCGATGCGCTCATCTACTAAAGCACGGTCAAAATCGGGCAGCGGCAGCGCTTTCAGGATGCTCGCGGCGCGCTCCACCCATTCATAGCCCTCAAAATGGTCGTCGTAAATCCGCTGGATCAGCGTCCGCCCGTCGCGCATCTTGAAGGTGTACGGCAAGCGGTGGAAGAAGAGCAGCAGCTCATCCGGGCAGGTCTGCGTCGATTCAAAGCGGCGGCGCAGTGCTTCCGGGTATTGCAGGACATAGCCCGTGCCGTCCGCCGTGCGGTCGATGCCGATGGCGTTGCGGTCGGCCTTGTGGTAAGTGCCCCACGCCTGATACTCGTAGCCGTCGGGACTCGGCCCGTAATGCTGGTTCGGCGTGACCATCCAGCAGATGCCAAGCGGTGCGGTATACTGCTCATAGGCGTGGCGGCTGCCGAGCAGCACATCCGCCAGCGCGTTCTCATCATCCGGCGCAAAACGATAGGTGAGGCGAATCCAGCGGTGGATGATATCGTCCGGCTGGCAGGCATCGGGATCCCACGCCAGCGCGCCATATGCAAAGAAATTCAGCGCCGCGAAGGGATGCCCAGTCATGCACGCGTCATTTCCGAGGTTCGACACCGCTGCCATCGCCATGATGCTGTTGCGCGGCATGTCCGCAAAGAGCTCCTGCCACATTACCGGCATGGCGAAAATGTCAATCTGCTGACCGGTGTACTCCTGCGCCAGCTGCCATTCCAGCGCCAGATTCGTTTTGGGCATTGCCAGCAGGGTCGGGGAAATCGGCTCGCGGACTTGGAAGTCGAACGGCCCGTTCTTGACCTGCAGAATCACGTTGTCGTCGAACTGCCCATCCAGATAGACGTAATGCTCATATGCTGCCTTCGGACGGTCGGTCTTTTCGTCGCGCCAGTCCTGCTGACAGTTGTAGACGAAACAGCGCCAGACCAGCATTCCGCCGAACGGTTTGAGCGCCCGCGCCAGCATGTTAGCGCCTTCCGCGTGATTGCGCCCGTAGGTGAACGGCCCCGGACGATGTTCGCTGTCCGCCTTGACGAGGAAGCCAGCCAGATCGGGAATCGCGGCGTACACCATTTCCGCCTGATGCTTCCACCACGCCTGCACGCGTTCATCCAGCGGATCAGCCGTCGGGATGCCGTGGCGCATCGGCTGTGAATAGTCGATGGAAACCATCAGCCGCACGCCGAACGGGCGGAAAATCGCCGCGAGCTTCGCCAGATCCGGCAGATCGTCCTCAATCAGCAGCTGTGCCGGGTCGTGCACGTTGACGTTGTTGATGCACAGCACGTTCAGCCCGACGGACGCCATCATACGCCCCAGCTGCCGCATCCGCGCGGGGTCGTAGGCCAGCTTGCCGCCCTGGAAGAACAGACTGCGCCCGGAATATCCGCGCTCGACGTTGCCGTCGGCGTTGTCCCAGCAGTTAATCATGCGCAGCGCGTACTGCGGCGCAGAGGAATGATCCTCCGGCAATGCCGAACCCGACGCGAGCGCCATCAGCAGCCAGTAAGCGCCATACAGCAGCCCGGTTTTGCCACCGAAAATCGTCACGTCGTCGCCGCGGCGCACGGCATGGAACCCTTCGCCCAGCGAATCATCCTCGGCAAGCGAAACGTGCAGATTCGGGGAGAGCGTCGACAGTGCCTGCGCAAGCTCGAACGCGGCGACTTCGCGCGGGGACGCAAAATCGGCGGGAACATCAGCCGGTAAAAACGGAAGCCAAGAAAGCCATTGATTTGCCATAAACAGGATACCTCCTGTAACGTATTTTACTAAAAGTATAGCATATTTCGCCGACTTGCACAACCCAAAACCAGAAAAGGGGAAGAAATTTGGCGAAAAGTTGACTGGGTGACAGGAAAAACACAACTGTGCGTCGAATTGTGCAAAAAACGCCGTTTTTTCAGGCGGCAAGATGGAAAGGATGAGCCGAAAATGGCCTTTACGGTTCACGCGGTGATGCCGGGAGTGTGGCATATTGTGGACTGCATGGGCGTCTGCATGACGCTGCTGGAGGGCGAAAACGCCGCCATGCTGGTTGACACGGGCTATGGCATTGAGGATGTGGCGGACTTCATGCGCCACATGACGGATTTACCGCTGACGGTGTTCCTGACGCACAACCACCATGACCACGCGATGGGGGCACGCTGCTTCCCGGAAACGTACATGCTGGAAGCGGACATGGCGGACTGGTGTATGTTCACGAACGACGAGATGCGCCGCCGGGTGCTGACGCAGGCAATCGGGAAGAACCTGCCGGTGGATGAAAAAACGTTTCTCGCGGGCGAAATTCCACTGCCGAAGGTGATGAAGCCCGGTGTGATTGACTTGGGCGGATTAACGGCGGAAATCATCGAAGCGCCGGGGCACACGCCCGGTTCGGCGGTGGTGTATGTGCCGGAGCGGAAGCTGCTGCTGTCCGGCGACGACTGGAACCCCTGCACATGGCTCTTCTTCCCGCAGGCGCTGGGGCTTCGGGAGTACCGCAGCAACATGCGCGGCATTCAGCAGCTGCCATTCGAGAAAGTCCTCTGTCCGCACCGGGAGGCGCTCTATGACCGCTGGATGTTCGACGACTTCTTCAACGCCTTGACGGATGGCAACCTCCGCGCGGCGGAACCGGTCAATATCGCGCCGTATGAGCAGATTGATACCTGTCAGGCGACGCTGCCGCATGATCAAGTGCTCGTATTCGACTGGGCAAAATCAGGACTGTAAGGAGAAAAAATGCCATGAAACAGGATTCCATCCGCATAGCGGCGGATAGTCAGGCGAAGTTCAACAACAACACCGCGTTCTGCATCGGCACAGGTCGCATGGGGCTGGCGCTCCAGCAGGAGTATCAGCAGCAGCTGGCGATGGCGCAGGCGGAATGCGCGTTCACGCACATCCGCGGTCACGGGCTGTTCAGCGACGATATGGCGATTTACCAGCCGTATCAGGATGCAGAAGGAAATTGGCACGAGGGCTACAATTTCACCTACCTTGACCGCGTGATGGATGATTACCGCGCACAGGGCTTGAAGCCGTTCCTTGAATTGGGCTTCATGCCGGAAAAAATGGCGAGCGGCACGCAGACCATCTTCTATTGGAAGGGCAACGTTACGCCGCCGCAGGACGACGCAAAGTGGACGGCGATGGTTCAGGCGACGCTTGCACATTTGGCGGAGCGCTACGGGAAAGACGAAGTGTCCACTTGGCCGTGTGAAGTGTGGAACGAGCCGAATCTGTCGGGTTTCTGGGAAAATGCGGATGAAGAAAAGTATCATCACCTGTATGCGGTGACGGCGAAGGCAGTTAAGGAAGTGCTGCCGGACATGCGCGTCGGCGGCCCGGCGATCTGCGGCGGCGCGACGTCGCAGGACTGGGTGCGCAATTTCCTGCGATTCTGCAAGGAGAATCAGCTGCCGCTGGATTTCGTGTCGCGCCACGCCTACATGGGCGAAACGCCGGAACACCGCGGGCGCTATCTCTATCATACAATGCGCACGGTGGACAGCCTCCTCGCTGAAATGCAGGAGACGCGCGACATTATCGACAGTTTCCCGGAATACCGCGGGATGGAGATGCACATCACCGAGTTCAACACGTCGTACAACCCGTTCTGCCCGATTCATGACACGAACCTGAATGCGGCGTACATGGCGGGTGTGCTGGCGCGGATGGGCGATGTGGCGGCGTCGTATTCCTACTGGACGTTCGGGGATGTGTTCGAGGAGCAGGGCGTGCCGCCGATGCCCTTCCATGGTGGATTCGGCTTGATTGCCAACGGGCAGATTGCCAAGCCGACACTGTGGAGCTTTGCGTTCTTCTCCCATCTGCGCGGAACGCCGGTGCACCGCGACGAACACAGCGTGATTGTCCACAAGGACGACGGCTCGTATGAAGGCGTGCTGTGGAATCTCTGCCGCACCGACCGCGACGAGCTGACCGTGACGATTGCCCTGCCTGCGGGCGGCGAACAGACGCTGACGACGGAGACGGTGGATGAAGTGACGTGCAATCCGCTGAAGGTATGGCACGATTTGGGTGAACCGCGCTCGCTGACGGCAAATCAGCTGCGTCTTTTGCGTCAGGCGGGTCAGCCGGCGGCGGATACGGCGGTGCTTGCGGCGGAAAACGGCGAATGCACGCTGCAAATGACCTTGCGGCAGAACGCCGTCGTGCGCTTTACACTGTCCGCCAGAAATCAACAGGGCGATTACGGCTATGACTACACTTGGTATCAGCAGCACAGCTGAAATTTGCCCTTGACAACCATGCCCAAATGACGCTATAATATCCTCTGCAATGATGGAAAGAGTACCGGGGATGGATGCGCAAAGAGAGCTGCGGCAGGTGAGAAGCAGCCGGGACATCCGCGGGAACATGGCTCCGGAGCATCACGCGCCTGAACGCCTTTGGGCTGAAGTAAGGTGCGGCGGGTCGCGCCGTTATCCGCAGGATGAGTGATAAATCAGGGTGGCAACGCGGAAAATTCTCCGCCCCTCGGCAAAAAATGCGGGAGGGGCGGTTTTTTTAGGGAATTTTGATGAAATGAGGTAGTCAGATGGTGGATGAATTTTTCGTCAGATGCAATTGAAAAAATCGAAGGTTTACTGGGCGTAAATCGAGATTTTTTCAAGCCGCAGATGGCGGAAAAGGCATTCGCCAGATGGCTGCCGAATGAGTCAAAATTTCCTATACGTCTCCCTCAAAAGAAATTGGAGGAATGAACTCATGTGTGAATCGTGCAAGAAGCCGTTTTACATCACCACGCCCATTTACTACCCCAGCAGCAACCTGCACATCGGTCACGCCTACTGCTCCACGGCGGCGGACTCGATGGCGCGCTTCAAGAAGCTGACGGGCTATGACGTGTACTTCCTGACCGGCACGGACGAGCATGGCCAGAAGATTGAGCGCAAGGCAAAGGAACAGGGCGTCACGCCGAAGGAGTATGTGGACAAGATTGTCGCGGGTATCAAGGATCTGTGGAAGCTGATGGACATTGATTACAGCGACTTCATCCGCACGACCGATGACCGCCACGTCAAGTGCGTGCAGAAAATTTTCAAGCAGCTGTACGATCAGGGCGACATCTACAAGTCTGAATATGAGGGCTGGTACTGCACGCCCTGCGAATCCTTCTGGACGGAATTGCAGCTCAAAGACGGCTGCTGCCCGGACTGCGGTCGCCCGGTGGAAAAGACGCGTGAAGAATCCTACTTCTTCCGCCTGCAGAAGTACGCCGAATGGCTGATTCAGTACATCGAGGAGCATCCGGACTTCATCCAGCCCGCCAGCCGCGCCAACGAGATGCTGAACAACTTCCTCCGTCCGGGTCTGGAAGACCTGTGCGTCAGCCGCACGTCCATCAAGTGGGGCATTCCGGTCACGTTCGACGAGAAGCACACGGTGTATGTCTGGATTGACGCGCTGAGCAACTACATTTCCGCGCTGGGCTACGGCACGGACAATGACGCGCTGTTCCAGAAGTATTGGCCGGCGGATGTCCATCTGGTCGGCAAGGAAATTGTCCGTTTCCATACCATTATCTGGCCGATTATGCTCCACGCGCTGGGGCTGCCGCTGCCCAAGCAGGTGTTCGGTCACGGCTGGCTGGTCATCAATGGCAAGAAGATGGGCAAGAGCGTTGGCAACGTCGTTGACCCGGTCGTGCTGTGCAACCGCTATTCCTCCGACGCGGTGCGCTATTTCCTCATGCGCGAAATGCCCTTCGGCTCGGACGGCGAGTTCACGCTCAAAGCCATGCTGACGCGCATCAATTCCGACCTTGCGAATGACCTTGGCAACCTTGTCTCCCGCACGGTCGCGATGATTGAGAAGTACTTCGGCGGCACAGTTCCCGCCATCGACGCGGTGGATGAAGCTGTTGACAAGCCCATCTGGGACGAGGCGGAGCAGCTTTCCGGCAAGGTGGAGAACTACGTCAACGCCTTCCAGTTCTCTAACGCGCTGGTGGAAACATGGAAGCTCATCAGCGATTGCAACAAGTATATCGACATGACGCAGCCGTGGGTGCTGGGCCGCAGCGAAGAAGGTCAGCCGCGGCTGAAGACGGTGCTGTACACGCTGGCAGAGTGCGTCCGCCGCGTCGCCGTGATGATTGGCTTCGTCATGCCGCGCACGCCGGAACGCATCTTCGAGCAGCTGGGCGTGACCGACGACGCGCTCAAGACGTGGGATTCCGTCTGCAAGCCGTTTGCCGTACTGCCGGAAGGCCTGACGGTGCATAAGGGGGCGGCGCTGTTCCCGCGTCTGGACATCCAGAAGGAAATCGAACGCGACGCACCCGCCGAAGAGCCGAAGAAGGAAGAAAAGAAGCCTGCCGCCAAGCCCGAAAAGAAGGCGGAGAAGAAGCACGAAACGCCTGATTTCCCGGCGGAAATCGCTTTCGATGATTTCTGCAAGTGCAAGATGCAGGTGGCGCGCGTGCTGTCCTGCGAGAAGGTGGAGAAGAGCAACAAGCTCCTGCAATTCCGCCTCTCCTTCGGCAAGGACGGCGAACGCACGATTCTCTCCGGCATCGCGAAGTATTACAAGCCCGAAGACCTCGTCGGCAAGCAGGTCGTGGCGGTCGTGAATCTCGCGCCGCGCAAGATTGCGGGCATCGAAAGTCAGGGCATGATTCTCTCCGCCGTCGATGACGAGGACAATCTGCGCCTGATGAGCGTCGGCGAGGGCGTGGAGGACGGTGCAATCATCGGATGATGGCGCTGTTTGACTCTCATTGCCACGTCGATGAGCCGAAATTCGACGACGACCGGGAGGACGTCCTGACCCGCATGGCGGAAGCGGGCGTCACCCGGTACGCCGTGATTGGCTCGGACATGGCGACCTCCCGGCACAGCGCGGATTTCGCGGCGGCGCATCCGGGCTGTTATGCCGCCATCGGCATCCATCCGCACGAGGCGAAAGGCTTCGTGGAGGATGATTTGCAGCGCTTGGCGGACTGGTCGAAGGAAGAGAAAGTCGTCGCCATTGGCGAAATCGGGCTGGATTACTACTATGACCTGTCGCCACGCGAAACGCAGATGACGGTTTGCGAGGCGCAGATGGAACTGGCGTGGGAATTGTCGCTGCCCGTGGCATATCACATCCGGGACGCGCATCAGGACATGCTGGACATCATGAAGCGCCACAAGAAGCATCTGACCGGCGGCATCATTCACTGCTTTTCCGGCAGCTGGGAGATTGCGAAGGAGTACCTGAAACTGGGGTACTTCATCAGCTTTGCGGGGCCTGTGACCTTCAAGAAAGCGCCGAAATTGCAGGAGGCCGCGGTGAATGTGCCGCTTGACCGCATCCTGATTGAGACGGACAGCCCGTACCTTGCGCCCGAACCCGTCCGCGGCCGCCGAAATGAGCCGACGAACGTGCGCTATGTGGCGGAGAAAATTGCCGCGCTGCGCGAAATTCCGCTGGAAGCGTTTGCACAGATCACGATGCAGAACGCGCTGAATGCCTACAGCATTAAGGAATGAGTCCATTTGGCTGCTCCGAGCGAATACGGGGCAGCCTTTTTCTTTCCGCGTCAGGTTGCATCATGCGGGGAATCATGATATAATGGGATGGACTGCTGATGATGGGGAGGTTTGCCCATGCTGGCTTGTGTGTGCCTGAATCCTTCGTTTGACCGCACGGTGTCGCTCCGTTCTTTCACGGCGGGCGATGTGAACCGTGTCCTGTCCGCGCGGCAGGATGTGGGCGGCAAGGGCATCAACGTCGCCATTACTGCGCGCCGGCTGGGTATTGCGTCCTGCGTCCTCGGCTGCGCGGGCAAAAACGGCATTGACGCGGTTCGCCGCAAGCTGGACGGCGAGCAGGTGGCGCATGTTTTCCTGCCCGTGGACGGCGACGTGCGCACGAACATGAAGATTGTCCCGCAGGACGGCACGGGCGTGACGGAACTGAACGAACCCGGCGCGCCGGTCAACGCGGCGAATCAGCGGGCGTTTTCGGACTTACTGGCGGAAAAGACAGTTGCGGGGCAGTATGTCGTCCTGACAGGTTCGCTGCCGCCGGAATGTCCGCCGGAGTATTACCGCGACCTGATGCTCTCCCTGCCGGAGCGCCTGTTTGTGCTGGATGTGAGCGGCGCGGCGCTGATGGCGGGGCTGGCGGCGCGTCCGTTCCTCGTCAAGCCGAACCGAAGTGAACTGCAAGCCGCCATGAACCGTCCGCTGCAGACGATGGCGGATGTGCATCAGGCGGCGCTGGAGCTGCTTGAGATGGGCGCGCAGAATGTGCTCGTGAGCCTCGGCGGAGAGGGTGCGTTGTGGGTATCGGAACGCGGCGCCATGTTTGCCCCGGCGATTCCGGTGCGGGTGCAGTCCACCGTTGGCGCGGGCGACGCAATGGTCGGCGGTGTGATGACTGGCTTGGAGAAAACAGGGGACGTTCGCCGTGCGCTGGCGTATGGCGCGGCGGCGGGCTGTGCGTCGGTAATGACCGAGGGGACGCAGCTGATTCGCCCCGATGATTTTGCTGCCCTGCTTCCGCAGGTGCAGATACAGGATGTGTAAGGATGCTGTTTCGCAGAGTGCGTGCTGAGTTTTCCGACGGCGTGATTGACTTGCTGCCCTTGCGGCTCTATCCGCCGGAAAAAGAAATGGGATTCGGCCGCGTGTATGACTATATGATTGTGCCGCACGGGACGCACCGGGAAGTTGGACGCATCTCCCTGCGGATGGGGGAAAGCCCCTGTGTGTACTATTTCGGGCATATTGGCTATCATGTTGACCCGCCGTATCGCGGCAATCACTACGCGCGCCGCGCCTGTGCGCTCTTGCGCCCGCTGATTGCCCTGCATGGCAAAAGCAGCGTCGTCATCACGACTGACCCGGATAACTGGGCGAGCCGCAAGACGTGCCTGGGGCTGGGCTGCACGCTGGAAAGAACCGTGGCTGTGCCGCAGGAGATTCGCGACCGCTGGGAAATCAGCGCCGTCAAGTGCCGATACATTTGGCGAATCGACGGCTGAAAAGGAGATGCGTTTTGTGGAAATGACGCTTCAGGGCGTCCGCGTCCATTATGAAATCGGCGGCCACGGCGAAAGAAAAGTGGTGCTGCTGCATGGCTGGGGCTGCTCGGAAAAGCTGATGGCGGGGATTAGCGATGCGCTCACGCCGGACATGACCGTGCTTCGGGTGGATTTTCCGGCGCATGGCGAAAGCGGATTTCCGCCGCAGCCGTGGGGTGTGCCAGATTTCGCCGCGAATCTGCTGGAACTGCTGATGAAACTGGACTTTCTACCGTGCAGCGTGATTGCGCATTCCTTCGGCGGACGCGTGACGATTGAGCTTGCCGCCGACCATCCGGAGCGTTTTGAGAAGCTGATTCTGACAGGCGCGGCGGGTATCCGGCCGAAGCTATCCAGCGAAAAGAGCAAAAAGTCGCAGCGGTATCAGCGGCTGAAAAAGCTCGTCGGTGTAGCGAAAAAGACGCACCTCTTCGGCAGTCTGCCGGACAAGTGGCAGGAAAATCTCGTGCAGAAGTACGGCTCGCGGGATTACGCCGCCCTGTCGCCGGAAATGCGCAAGACGTTCGTCAAGGTCGTGGGTTATGACCAGAGTGCGCTGCTTTCGCATATCAAGAACCCGACGCTGCTGATTTGGGGCGACCGCGACACGGAAACGCCGCTGTGGATGGGGCAGCAGATGGAAAAGGAAATTGCCGACAGCGGTCTGGTGGTGCTGGAAGGCGGCACGCATTTCGCATATCTGGAGCAGGCGGCGCGCTTTCAGACGATTGTGCGTCAGTTTCTGCTGAACTGATTTGGATGGGCAGGAGTGAATCAGGTGATTAACTTACTGAAATGGCTTCCGGCGCTGGCAACCGCCTTGGCAATGCTGCTGGCACAACGGAGCCTGATGCATGATTTCCAGCTGGAAAGCTACCAATTTCCCGGCTATTTCCGGACACTGCGGCGCAATTGGAAGCGCGCGCTGCTGCCCGGCGTCACGCTGGCGGCGTACTTGACGCTGCTGTATTTGGCATACCGGAGCATTGACCGGATGCTGGACATGAGCGTCGGCAAAATCCTGCTGGCGCTGGTGAATGCTGCGCTGGCGGTCGCGGGCGGCTGGTGGTGCCGGTCGATTTTCCAGCAGAAGAAGGCGAAAAAGCCGTTTGTCGTCACGATGCGCGTCAAGCGGACGTACATTGTCATGGGCGTTGTCTATACGCTGCTCTGCACGCCGATTGCGCTGCTGACGAAGGTGTACTTCTGCGGGCTGCTGCCGCTGCTGCTGCCGCTCTGGGTGGCGCTGGGCGGATTGCTGGCGTGGCCGATTGAGAAGCTCGTGAGCGAAATGTATTTCCGCGACGCGCAGAAGAAACTGGCGGCGCGCCCGGACATCATCAAAATCGGCATTACCGGCAGCTACGGTAAGACGAGCGTCAAGTTCATTCTTGGCACGATTCTGCAGGAGAAGTATCAGACGCTGATTACCCCGAGCAGCTTCAATACGCCAATGGGCGTGACGAAAATCATCCGTGAGCGCCTGACGCCCGCGACGCAGGTGTTTGTGGCGGAAATGGGCGCTCGGCACGTCGGGGATATCAAGGAACTGTGTCGACTGGTGCATCCGCGTTACGGCGTGCTGACGAGCGTCGGCCCGCAGCATTTGGACACCTTCCATACCTTGGAACGCATCAAAAATACGAAATATGAATTGATGGACGCTGTTCCGGCGGATGGCTGCTGCTTTTTCCCGGATGACGGTGCAATCTGCCGCGAACTCTATGACCGAACGGAGAAAGAAAAGCGCCTCTGCTGCCTGCATTACAGCCCGGACGCGGACGTGTGGGCAACGGATGTGACGGTTTCCCCGATGGGCAGCCGATTCGTCCTGCATACGTCGGCGGAGGAAATTGCGTGCGAAACGCGCCTGCTGGGGGAACACAACATCCAGAACATCCTGCTTGCCGCGACGGTTGCGCTCCATCTGGGGCTGACCATGCGGCAAGTAGCACGCGGCATCAGCAAACTGCAGCCGGTGGAGCACCGTTTGCAGCTGATTCCGTCGCCGGGCATCACCATCATCGACGATGCATTCAATTCCAACCCGAAGGGCGCGGAAGCGGCAGTGAAGGTACTGGGGGCGTTCCAAGCGCGGCGCATCATCATTACCCCCGGTATGGTCGAATTGGGCGGACAGGAAGCGGCGTTCAACCGCGAATTTGGGCGGAAAATCTGCGGCAACGCGGATATCGCCATTCTCGTGGGCAAGAAACACACACAGCCGATTGCTGAAGGGCTGCTCGCGGCGGGCTTCCCGCAGGGAAATCTGCACGTCGTCGCCAGCCTCGACGAAGCGACGGCGCTCCTGCGGCAGATTGGGCGTCCCGGCGACATTGCAATGTTTGAAAACGATCTTCCGGATCACTATTCTGAAACGTAAGGAAGCTCTGACGAATCAATCAGAGATTCCGTAAAGGCAAGGAGATTTTTGTTATGGCAAAGGTTCAGCTTGGTGTGATTTTCGGTTCCCGCAGCTGTGAGCGCGAGGTGTCCATCATCAGCGCGGTGCAGCTGATGAACCATGTGGACAGCGAGAAGTACGACGTCATCCCGGTGTATATCGGCGAAAACGGCGTCTGGTATACGGGAAATGCGCTCCGCCGCATCGAGACGTACACGCCCTTTGACCCGAACAAAGCGGGCATCGAAGCCGTTGCGCTGGACGTGACGGCGGGTTCGGGCGCGCTGCTGGCGAACCGTCCCGGCAAGGGGCTGTTTTCTCATCCAACGCAGGTCATGGTAGCGCGGCTGGAAGTTTGCGTTATCGTCATGCATGGGCTGAACGGCGAGGACGGCACGCTGCAGGGAATGCTGGAACTGGCGAATCTGCCGTACACGTCCACGGGCGTGGCAGGCAGCGCCATCGGCATGGATAAAATCATGATGAAGCAGTTCTTCCGCGGCGCGGGGACGCTGCCGTGTCTGCCGGACTGCTGGTTCACACGCGCCATGTATCAGCAGGACAAAAACGCCGTGCTGGACAAGGTAGAGAAGGAACTGGGCTATCCTGTGTTCGTCAAGCCCGCGAACCTCGGCTCGTCCATCGGTGTCAGCCGTGCGGATGACCGCGAAGGGCTGACGGACAGCCTTGAACTGGCATTTGAGTACGACCGCCGCGTGCTGGTTGAGAAGGGGCTGGATCACCCGATTGAGCTGAACTGCTCCGTACTGGGCTACGATGGCGACGTGGAAGCCAGCCCGATTGAGATGCCGCTGTCGGGTCAGCAGTTCCTTGATTTCAAGGAGAAGTATCTTGCCAATGGCGGCTCGAAGGGCATGGCGAGCCTGCACCGCGTGCTGCCCGCGCCGATTGAGGACAGCCTGCGCGATAAGATTCAGGCCATGTCCTGCGATATTTTCCGGATGCTGGACTGCAAGGGCGTTGTGCGCATCGATTACATGTTTGACCGCGCGTCCGAGCAGGTGTACATCACCGAAATCAACACGATTCCCGGCTCGCTGGCATTCTACCTGTGGGAGAACAAGGGCGTGAAGTATTCGCAGCTGATTGACCGCATGGTGGACTGCGCGCGCAAGGCGAACGAAGACCGCAACATGCGCAATTATGCTTATTCCTCCGATATTTTGAAGGGCGTTTCGCTCGGCGGCACGAAGGGCGCAAAGGGGAGCAAGGGCAGCAAATTCTAATACTATTTCCTGCATTCACCTGCGCCATCCGCTTGCGCATTCTTATCTGAGAAATAGCATCAATCAACACAAATGCAAAATCCATGAAGGAGGGAAAATGCTTGCGATTGGAGGATATCAAGTCGCCGCAGGACATTAAAGGTTTGTCCTATGCGGAGATGAACGATCTTGCCGCGCAGATTCGCACAGAACTGGTCACGACCATTTCCAAGCGAGGCGGGCATTTGGCGAGCAATCTGGGCGTGGTAGAATTAACGATGGCAATTCACCGCGTGTTCAACATGCCGGAGGACAAAATCGTCTTCGATGTGGGGCATCAGAGCTACGTCCATAAGCTGCTGACGGGGCGCTACCGCACGTTCTGTACCCTGCGTTCCTTCGGCGGCATGTCCGGTTTCCCGAAGCGCTCCGAAAGCGAATATGATGTGTTCGAGACGGGTCATGCCTCTACCGCGCTGTCCGCAGCGCTGGGGCTGGCGCGCGCCCGCGATTTGCAGGGGCAGCATCACCATGTGCTGGCGCTGGTAGGCGATGGCGCAATGACCGGCGGCATGTGCTATGAGGCGCTCAACGACGCGGGTGACAGTCATACGCGTATGATTGTCATTCTGAATGACAACGAAATGTCGATTGCGCCGAACGTTGGGGCGCTTTCGCAGCACCTGACGGATTTACGCGTCTCCAGCGGGTGGACAAGCACGAAGCGGGTCATCCGCAAAGGCTTGTCCTGCCTGCCCGTAGTCGGAAAACCGCTTCAGTGTTTTTTATCGTGGGCAAAAAAGAGCGTCAAGTCCATGTTCGTGCGCGAAAATCAAGAGGGATTCTTCAATAGCCTTGGCTTCCATTATTTCGGCCCGATTAACGGGCATGACCTCAAGGCACTGGAGCACACATTGGAGGCCGTCAAACAGTTGGATGAGCCGGTTGTCGTGCATGTGCTCACAAAAAAAGGCTATGGATACAGCGCGGCGGAGGACAAGCCGGAGCGCTTCCACGGCACGCCGCCGTTCTATGTGGAAACCGGTACGGCGCGCAAGAAGGGAACGCTGCCGTCCTATGGGCAGGTGATGGCGGAAACGCTGTCCGAAATGGCGAAAACGGATGAAAAAATTGTTGCGATTACCGCCGCTATGCCGTCGGGTACGGGCTTGTCGTACTTTGCGGAGCGTTTTCCGCGCCGCATGATGGACGTCGGCATTGCGGAGGAACATGCCGTCACGATGGCAGCTGGGCTGGCGGCGGGCGGCATGAAGCCGTACTTCGCGGTCTATGCGTCGTTCTTCCAACGGTCGTTTGACCAGATGATACATGACGTTTGTATGCCGAAGCTGAACGTGACACTGCTGCTTGACCGCGCGGGGCTGGTCGGCGAGGATGGCGCGACGCACCACGGCGTGTGGGATTTAGCGTCAATGCTGCCCGTGCCGAACATGGTGATTCTGGCGCCGCGCGACCTGAATGAGCTGCGTGTCATGATGCGCTGGACGCAGGAGAACGAATCCCCCTGCGCCATCCGCTATGGGCGTGAATCCGTCGATTTGTCGGCGCGCTACCCGGCGCAGGATAAGCCGTTCCGCATCGGTGAATGGGAGATGATGGAGCAGGGCGGGGATGTGGCGCTGCTGGCTGTCGGCTCGATGGTGGCGGAAGCGATTGAAGTTCGCGACCTGCTGGAAAAGCGCGGCATTCACGCATCGCTGGTGAACTGCCGGAGTGTGAAGCCGATGGACGAGAAAATGCTGCGTCAGCTGGCGAATCGCCCAATCGTCACGATGGAGGAGCATGTGCTGACGGGCGGCTTTGGCAGCGTGGTCTGCGCGTTCCTGTCCGGTGAAGGGCTGCCCGCGCCGATGCTGTCCTTCGGCATCCCGGATACCTTCGTGCAGCATGGGCGGCGTGATCAGCTGCTGAAATACTTGGGATTGACGCCGGAACTGATGACCCAGCGCATCGTCATCGCGCTGAAGAATGGAGAAAAGCATCAATGAGCGAAAAGCAACGGGCTGATGTAGCGCTGGTGGAACGCGGGCTTTGCGAAAGCCGCACGAAGGCGCAGGTCAGCATCATGGCGGGCGAGGTGTACGTCGGCACGCGCCGCATCGACAAGGCGTCGGAGCTGATTAAGCCGGAGGACGAGCTGGAAATCCGCGGCAAGTCGAACCCCTATGCCAGCCGCGGCGGATTGAAGCTGGAAAAGGCGATTACGTCCTTTCAGGCGGATCTGCGCGGCAAGGTGTGCATGGACATCGGCGCGGCGACCGGCGGCTTCACGGACGTCTGCCTCCAAAACGGCGCGGCGCATGTCTATGCGATTGACGTCGGCTACGGGCAGTTCTCGTGGAAGCTGCGCAACGACCCGCGCGTAACGCTCTATGAGCGGACGAATGCGCGCCTGCTGACGCCGGACATGCTGCCGCTGCACCCGACTGTTACGGTGATGGACGTGTCCTTCATCAGCATTCGCCTGATTTTGCCTGTTGCGGCGCAGCTGATGGGCGAGGAGGGCGTGTTCTATACGCTGATTAAGCCGCAGTTCGAGGCGGGACGTGACCGCATCGGCAAGAAAGGCGTCATCCACGACCCGAAGGTGCACGAGGACGTGCTGCGGGAGATTGTGGAATTCGCGCCGAGCATCGGCTGGCAGGTGCAGCAGCTTGATTATTCGCCAATTAAGGGGCCGGAGGGCAACATTGAGTTCTTGGGCAAAATCACCGTCCGGACGCAGGAGACTGAGCCGGTGACGCCGGAAATCATCCACGAGCTGGTAAAAAAGGCGCATCAGGAGCTAAAGGGTTCTTCACACAAGTAATACGATTCCCTGCATTCACCTGCGCCATCTGCGTGCGCATTCTCATTTGGAAATGGTATCAAAATTTCTGTATATGCTTGCATGAATATTCATCTTGTGTTATAATGGGGATACTTCGGGTGCTGTTTGTGAAAAAAACGGCAGACTGAATCAGGATGGAGGGAACGGCGTGCGACTTGGCATCGTCATTCATGGTCATCGGCCGGATGCAATGGCAGCGGCGCATCATGCAGTGGCACAGCTTGCGTCCTGCGGCGCGCAGGTGCTGGTGGAAGATGAGGTGCTGGCAGCGTTTGCGTCGGGCAGCGTGACTTCGCTGAATGCGCCGGATGCGCGGGCGGACGTGATTCTGTCACTGGGCGGCGACGGCACGCTGCTTCGCGGCGCACAGTATGCGCTTTCGTGGGACGCGGCGCTGCTCGGCGTGAACCTGGGGCGCGTCGGATTTTTGGCGGAAGGCGAGGCAGACGCCCTGCCAAAGCTGTTGGACAAGGTCATCCGCGGCGACTACGAGACAGAGCGCCGCGCAGTGCTGTCCGTGCAGATGAATGGGCAAAGCTGGTACGCCATCAACGACGTGGTGATGAGCCGCGGCGGCTATGCGCGGCTGATTACGGTTACGGCGCTGGTGGATGGCGAACTCGCCGGGCATTACATTGCCGATGGGCTTGTTGTCGCCACGCCGACGGGGTCGACCGGCTATTCGCTCTCCGCTGGCGGCCCGATTATTTCCCCGAAAGTGGATTGCATGGTGCTCACGCCGATTTGTGCCCACAGTTTGCAGCATCGTCCGACCGTTGTGCAGGGCAGCGCACAGATTCGCCTGCTATTGGGGTCGGATACGCCGCAGAGCGCCTGCCTGCAAGTCGATGGGCAGACGTACGCGCAGCTGGATGACGGTGCGGTGGTCGAAATCAGTCGTGCCGATCGAACGCTGCAGCTCATCCGCACGAGTGACCAGCCGTTCTTCAACCTTGTCCGCGAAAAGCTGACGGAATGGACCCGATAACACAAAATGGAAAGACAGGTGCTGCGGAAATATGAAAACCGTTCGACAAGTGGCAATCCTCGATATCATCGAAAAACAGGAAATTGAAACGCAGGAGGAACTCGCCAGCGCCCTGAATGCGCGGGGCATCCGCGTGACGCAGGCGACCGTATCCCGCGACATTAAGGAACTGCGGCTGCTGAAAGTGCTGACCCCCTCCGGCAAGTACAAATACGCAACGGGCGATCAGGCGGACAACAATCTGACCGACCGTTTCATTCGGATGCTGGCGGAATCGCTGCTGTCTGTCTCGTCGGCGAACAACCTGATTGTGGTGAAAACCTTGTCGGGTTCGGCGAACGTCGCGGCGGAAGCGCTGGACAGTATGCACTGGCCGGAGGTGCTGGGGACGCTGGCAGGCGACAACACGGTGCTGCTGATTATCCGCTCGAACGAGGAGACGATCACCGTCACCAGCCGCATCCGGGAAATGATGAAATAACGGCAATGGTTATCCCCGGCACGGAAAAGGAGTATCCATCATGATTCTATCCATGCGAATGCGGAATATCGCGCTGATTGAGGAACTGAGTCTGGAATTCGGCGAAGGGCTGCACGTTATGACCGGCGAAACCGGCGCGGGCAAATCCATCGTCGTGGACGCGGTCAATCTGGTGCTGGGCGGACGCGCCGCGCGGGAACTCATCCGCACGGGAACGGACAAGGCGTGGGTCGAAGCGGTGTTCGATGCCAGCGGCAATGAGGAAGTCGCAAAATGGGCGCAGACACAGGAACTCGATGATTTCGACGGCACGGTAACGCTCTACCGCGAAATAACGCGCTCCGGGCGCAACCTCTGCCGCGTCTGCGGGGTGGTGATGCCGCTGTCCGCGCTCAAAGACATCGCCGTACTGCTGATGGACGTGCATGGGCAGCACGAGGCGCAGTTCCTGATGAACTCGCAGTATCACCTGCTGTTTCTGGATGCTGCGGGCGGCGACGATTATCAGGCGCTGCTCAGCCGCGTGGACGCGGCGTATCAGGCGTTCATCACCAACCATCGGCAGTACGCGCGCTTGGTCAAGGAGAATGAGAAGAAGCAGTACCGCATGGAATCGCTGAAAAAGTCGCTGGAGGAATTGGAAAAAGCACGGCTGAAGCTGGGCGAGGAAGAAACGCTGGTAGCGGAAAAAGAGCGTTTCCGGCATTCGGAGAAGATTGCGACAGCGGTTGCGGCGGCGCATCGGGCGATTTCAGCGAACGATGACAGCGAGACGGTACTTTCGCGCGTGAAGGAAGCGGCGGATGCGCTTCGGTCGCTGGCGGCGTTCGGCGAAAACTACGTCAGTCTGGCGCAGCGGTGCGATTCGGCGTACTATGAGCTGGAGGAAATCGGCTACGAACTGGCGGATTTGACCGAAAAAGGGGAGTTCGACCCCGTTCGGGCGGAGAAAGTTGAGACGCGGCTGGATTTGATTCGGCGCATGGAACGCAAGTACGGCGAAACGGTGGCGGAAGTCCTTTCGCAGCAGCAGAAGATGCAGGAGGAATACGACAATTACGTTTCGCTGGATGAGCAGGTTGCCAAAACCGGCGCGGAGCATAAGCGGCTCTTGGCGCAGTATCGGCAGTTGGCCCGTCAGCTGACGGAGGCGCGGCACGGGCTGGCGAATGAGTTTGAGAAGAACATGATGGCGCAGCTGAAAGACCTCGGTATGGGCAACACCATCTTCCAAGTGTCGTTCGCGATTCGCCCGGAAGGGAAGATTTTCATGCCGCAGTCGGTCGGCGACGACGTGATTGAGTTCATGATTTCCCCGAACCCCGGCGAGCCGCTGAAGCCGCTGTCAAAAATCGCGTCTGGCGGCGAATTGTCGCGCCTGATGCTGGCGATTAAGAGCCTCGAAGCTGAAAAAGGCGGTGTCGGCACGATGGTGTTCGACGAAATCGACACGGGCATCAGCGGACGGATGGCGCAGGTCGTCGCGGAGAAGATGGCGCTGATCGCGCGCAAGCGGCAGGTTATCTGCGTGACGCACCTGCCGCAGATTGCAGCGATGGCGGCACACCAGTTTCTTGTGGAGAAGCGTGTGGAAGGGGAGCGGACGAATACGAGTGTTCGCCTTCTTTCACCCAAGGAACGAATCAGCGAAGTCGCGCGGATGCTCGGCGGCGCAGACGGCAGCGAGGGCAGTGCCATGAGTCACGCAGCGCACATGCTCTATGTGGCGGGAAATCTGCCGGAAGAAGATATTAGCCATAGCTAATGGTGAAATTGACTAAAAAACTTTGGCTGACATTTGTCAAACTTTTCACTGTACCAAATGCCTTGTTCTATGATATAATAGATTTCGTGTGATTGTGTCCTGTTCAGACGGATTCCGTCTGAATATGTGTTTTCTGCTGTCACGGCAGGGGATGCAAAAGGATTTGGAAAGGGGTTTTCTCTGTGTTTGTCAAACACATGTTTCCCGGCGGAACGCATCCGCATGAGGGCGTAAACGGCAAGGCCGTCAACAGCGGCAATGCCATTCGTGAGCTGCCCGCGCCTGCGCGCGTGGTGATTCCGCTCTCGCAGCATATCGGTGCGCCCTGCAAGCCCATCGTGCAGAAGGGTGATTTGGTGCTGGCGGGTCAGAAGATTGGCGAAGCGGGCGGCTTTGTGTCCGCACCGGTGCATTCGTCCGTCTCCGGCAAGGTCGTCGGCATTGAGCCGGTCGAGCTGGCGAATGGTTCGACGGTTTCCGCCGTCGTCATCGAGAATGACTTCCAGAACAACTGGGTGGAGCTGCATCCGGCAGAGCACCCGGAAACGCTGACCGCGCAGGAATTGCAGACCATCGTCCGCGAAGCCGGCATCGTCGGCATGGGCGGCGCGACGTTCCCCACGCAGGTCAAGATAACGCCCCCGAAGGGCAAGACGATTGAGAAGCTTGTCATCAACGGCGCGGAGTGCGAACCGTACCTGACGGCTGACCATCGCCTGATGCTGGAAAAACCCGCGGAAATCATTGATGGCATCCACCTGATGATGCTTGCGCTGGACGTGAAGGAAGCGCACGTCGGCGTGGAGAACAACAAAATGGACGCGGTGGAAGCGCTCCGTGCCGCGGCGAAGAACGTCGAAGGCATCACAATTCATGATTTGCCCGTCCGCTATCCGCAGGGCGGTGAAAAGCAGCTGGTGTATGCCCTGACGCGCCGCAAGGTGCCGACCGGCGGTCTGCCGCTGGATGTCGGCTGCGTGGTCAGCAACGTCGGCACGGTGTATGCCATTCAGCAGGCGATTCGCGAGGGTCGCCCGCTCGTGCAGCGCGTGACGACCGTTGGCGGGCTGGTCAACAACCCCGGCAACTTCCTCGTTAGCGTCGGTACGCCGATCGACACGCTGCTGGAAGCCTGCGGTGGAATGCAGTCTGGCGCACGGATGCTCATCAGCGGCGGTCCGATGATGGGCATGGCGATTACCCGCACGGATATCCCGGTCACGAAGGGCACCTCCGGCGTGCTTGTGTTGGGCGAAGAAGCCGTTGACCCGGTGGAATCCGCCTGCATCAACTGCGGCCGCTGCCTGCGCGCCTGCCCGATGCAGCTGATGCCGACGCTGCTTGACCGCTGCGTCCGCGCCGACCGCTATGACGAAGCCGAAAAGTACGGCATCATGAACTGTATCGAATGCGGTGCGTGCACCTTCGTCTGCCCCGCCAAGCGCCTGCTTACGCAGTCCTGCCGTCAGGGCAAAAAGGTGATTACGACCCGCAAGAAGGCGGAAGCCGCGAAGAAAGCCGCGGCAGAAGCTGCAAAGAAGGCTGCTGAAGAGCAGTCCAAGAAGGAGGCATAACACCATGCAGAATAATCTTGTGATGACCTCCTCGCCCCACCTGCGCGACCATAGCAGCACGCAGCGCATCATGCAGGAGGTTTGTCTGGCGCTGCTGCCGGCTGGCATTGCGGGCGTTATCATCTTCGGCTGGAGCGCGCTGATGCTCATCTGCGTGTCCGTGGCAACCTGTGTTCTATCTGAATTTGTGTGGGAAAAGCTGACGAAGCGGACGGTGACGATTGGCGACTGGAGCGCCGTCGTGACGGGTCTGCTGCTGGCGTACAACCTCCCGGCGAACGCGCCGTGGTGGCTGGCGGTGGTCGGCGGCGTGATTGCCATCGTCCTCGTCAAGCAAATGTTTGGCGGCATCGGCAGCAACTTCATGAACCCGGCGCTGACCGCGCGCGCGATTCTGTTCGTCAGCTGGTCTGCGCTGATGAGCAGCTATCCGCAGTCCAAATTCGTCGTAGATGCGACGACCTCCGCAACGCCCCTCGGCTTGCTGAGCAAGGGCGTTTCCGGCGTGAACTTTATGGATCTGCTGCTGGGCAACTGCGGCGGTGTGCTGGGCGAAACCTGCAAGCTGGCGATTCTCGTCGGCGGCATTTACCTGTGCGTCCGCAAGATTGCTGACTGGCGCATCCCGGTGTCCTTCATCGCGACCGTGTTCGTCTGCTACCTGATTAAGGATGGCGCTGAAATGGCGATTTATCAGGTATTTGCGGGCGGCTTGATGCTCGGCGCGTTCTTCATGGCGACTGACTATGCGACCAGCCCGGTGACGGTGCCCGGCCGCGTCATCATGGGCATTGGCTGCGGTCTGCTGCTGTTCATCATCCGTGCCTACGCGAACTACCCCGAAGGCTGCTCCTTCGCGATTCTGTTCATGAACGTCTGCACGCCCCTGATTGACCGCTTCACCGCGCCGCATCCGTTTGGGGAGGTGAAAAAGCATGGCTAATCAGAAGAAAACCTTCATGAGTGTCCTGCTGAACGGCCTGATTTGGGAGAATCCGACGTTTGTGCTGATGCTGGGCATGTGCCCGACGCTGGCCATCACCACGTCTGGCATGAACGGCATCGGCATGGGTCTGGCGGTTACGGCTGTGCTGATTTTCTCGAATCTGTTCATCAGCCTGCTGCGCAATGTCATCCCGGACAGCGTGCGCATTCCGGCGTACATCATCATCATCGCGTCCTTCGTGACGATGATTGACATGCTGCTTAAGGCATTCCTGCCGGATTTGTCGCAGGCGCTGGGCATGTTTATCCCGCTGATTGTCGTCAACTGCATCATCTTTGCCCGTGCGGAGTCCTTCGCGTCAAAGAATCCGCCGGTGCTGAGCATTGCGGACGGCCTGGGTATGGGGCTGGGCTTTACCTTTGCCATCACGCTGCTGTCCGTCATCCGTGAGCTGCTGGGCAACGGCACGTTCTTTGGTCTGCAGGTGATGCCCGCCAGCTATCAGCCGATGGGCATCATGACGCAGGTTCCCGGCGGCTTCATCACGCTGGGGCTGCTGCTGATTCTGGTCAATGCACTGTCGAATAAGTCGAAAAAGAAGGGGGCGGCAGCATGAGCAACATTTGGGCGAATCTGCTGACGATTCTTGTCGGCGGTCTGCTGGTCAATAACTTTGTCATGAACCGCTTCCTCGGCTGCTGTCCGTTCCTCGGCGTTTCCAAGCAGTACGACACGGCAAAGGGCATGTCGATGGCGGTTATCTTCGTCATGACGCTCGCCAGCTTCATCACTTGGTTCGTGCAGCACCTGATTCTGGTGCCGCTGCATCTGGAATACATGCAGACGATTGCGTTCATTCTCGTCATTGCCGTGCTGGTCGGCATTGTGGAAATGGCGCTGAAGAAAATTTCCCCCTCGCTGTATCAGTCGCTGGGCGTGTATCTGCCGCTCATCACCACCAACTGCGCGGTGCTGGGCGTGGCGATTTTGAACGTGGATAACGGCTACAACCTGCTCGAAAGCACGTTCAACGGCTTCTGCGCGGCGGCAGGCTTCGGTCTGGCGATGATTCTCTTCTCCTGCATCCGCGAGCGTCTGGCGCTGGCGAACATGCCCAAGTGGATGAACGGCTTCCCCGGCGCGCTGATTACGGCGGGTCTGATGGCGATTGCGTTCATGGGCTTCGGCGGCTTAATCGGCTGAGGAGGGAAGGCGGATGACGGTTGTGAATATCCTCATTGCGGCGGTTGTGCTGGGCCTGATGGGGTTGCTCTTCGGTCTGCTGCTGATGGGCACGGAGAAGGTCTTTGCCATTCCGGCGGATGAAAAGCGTGACGCTGTGCGCGCTGCGCTTCCGGGCGCGAACTGCGGCGCCTGCGGCTATCCCGGCTGCGATGGCTGTGCGGATGCGATTGCTTGCGGCAAAGCGCCCGTGAATGCCTGCCCGGTCGGCGGCAAGCCCGTTGCGGACAAGATTTCCGCGATTATGGGCAGTGCGGAAGCGGCAGACGCCGTTCGCAAGGTCGCCAGCGTAATCTGCCAAGGTGATTCCGAGCATTGCAAGGAGAAGTTTGAGTACCGCGGCATTCAGGACTGCGTGGCTGCATCCGTCGTTAATGACGGCAACAAGGCCTGCAAGTTCGCGTGCCTTGGTCTGGGTACCTGCGCGCGCGTCTGCCCGTTCGACGCGATTCATGTTGACCCGGTGAAGAAGATTGCCGTGGTGGACGACGAGAAGTGTGTTGCGTGCGGCAAGTGCGTGGCGATTTGCCCTAAGGGTGTGCTGAGTCTACGTCCGGTGACGGAGGATGTGACGGTTCGCTGCCGCAACACTGAGCCCGCCAAGAAGGTGCTGTCTGCCTGCTCGACTGGCTGCATTCACTGCGGCAAGTGCTTCCGCGCCTGCCCGCATGGTGCGATTACGATGACGAACGGTCTGCCGGTCATCGATCAGAGCAAGTGCCAGCACTGCATGGCGTGTGCAGACGCTTGCCCGACGAAGGCAATGTGGGCGAACTTCGACAAGCGGAAGGTTTCCGCGTAATTTGGGATTAGAAAAGGACGTGCGGCTGCGAAAGGCTGGCACGTCCTTTTTGATGTGTTGCAATGCGCCTAAAGAGGGGATTGCAGGGGAGTGTGGCTATGGTTGCAAGCCCGGCTGGTCGCTCGTGCCAATTGACGCGACAATGTGGAGATGGTCGAGATTCCGGCTTGGGGGCGCTCCAGCGGGAGCGCAAAGTTACAACCGCTGCGCTGAAAGCGCTTCGCTGTTCAGCGTCGGGCGGCGGAGTTGACTTCGTTATCATAATTGATTTAACGGAGCAGCAGTTGGGGCGTTGCCCCAAGCCCCATAAGGGGCGCTGCCCCTTAACCCTGCAAGGGACATTGTCCCTTGACCCTTTCGCGCGATTGAGTTGACTTCGTTATCATACTTCTTCCGCGTGTTACTCTTTTTATTCGCCGCGAAGGAGGTTCGGAAGCGAAAGCGTCCATGCCGGTGTCCCATCCACCTCAAACAGCGCCTGATTCTCCCATGCGCATCCACCGAACCATGCACCCGCGTCCTGCGGGTCATACCCACCAGCATAACTGCTCGCCCAGCCCGACCCGAACTGTTCCCACAGCTTGCTCTGCTCTTCCCAGCTATTGCCCGGCACCGGAATCCACGCGGGTTCCCAATAGCAGACGCCGAGTGCGCCTGCCTGCACAGCCGTTTCCACCGTCTCGCGGAAATCCGCCGCCTGACCGTCGCGGGAAATATCCTGCTTCATGTCGCACCACTCATTCGGGACGCTGTTCGGGTGTGTATCGAGGTTATTCGTTGTGAACGGGTAGGATGTTTCGGCGATGAAGACGTCTTTGCCGAAAGTTTCGCGCACATCCGCCATCAGTTCTGACAAATTCTCCAGCGAACCATGCCAATAGCTGTAATAGCTGTACGCCATCACGTCGAAATCGACCGGCGTATCGCCCTCGCAGACCTCACGGATGTACTTCTTCGCGTCCGATTGACTGACGTTGGTGAAATGCACTGCCACCAACGCATCGGGCAGGGTTGCGCGGACAGCGGCGCTCCCGGCGTTCATCAGCTGATTGCGCCCATTTGTGCTCCATTCGCCCGCCATGCCGCCGTTAATCTCGTTGCCGACCTGCACCATCCAGATGTCCACGCCCGTTGCGGCAATCTGCGTCAGCGCATCCGTCGTGAAGGCGTAGAGTGCGCTGCACTTCTGCGTCAAATCCATCGTGACCCACTCCTTCGGGGACATTTGCTTTGCAGGGTCAGCCCAGAAGTCGCTGTAATGGAAGTCAACGATGAGCGACAGTCCGGCTTCCTTGCATCGGCGGGCGATTTCCACCGCGTTCGCCACGCCGCAGTTGCCGCCGCCGTAGCCTCTGCCGTCCTCGTCGAATGGGTTGTTCCAAACGCGGACGCGCACGGTGTCCCAGCCTGCTTCCTTCAGCAGGACGAACAAGTTTGTCGGCTCGCCGTCGCGGTTGCGGTACACAACGCCGCTGTTCTCCTCGCTCAGCACGGTGGAAACATCCGCGCCGAAGCGGAAAGATGCAGGGAAGGCATCATCCTCCGCGAGCGCCAAATGTGGCAAAAGCAGGGTAACAGACAACAAACAAGCGAGTAGCCTCTTCACAATAGCGCCTCTTTCTCACGAACAAAAACAGCAAATTCACGACGAAGTGATGCCTTCATTATATCAAAAAGGGTGTCTTGCGTCAAGAAAATAGAAAAACATTGATTTTTGGAAGCGGCATGTAAATACTATCATGCTCAAAAATGCCCAAATTCCCGCTGAAAATGTGAACAGCATCTTGCAAAAAGCAACGAAAAATAGTATAATCAAATAGGATAGCCAGCAGAATGTGTTTGCGATGGAGGAAGGGCACGGTGTTTTCCGTGGCTAATTTCAGGCAAATGTTTTCTGCGCGGAAGTTTCTTCCGCAGTATGTAAAAAAGGAGTGTTTCCAATGGCGAAGAAGTATGTGTACCTCTTCAAGGAAGGCAACGCCAACATGCGTGAGCTGCTGGGCGGCAAGGGCGCGAACCTCGCTGAGATGACCAATCTCGGTATGCCCGTGCCTCAGGGCTTCACCGTCACCACCGAAGCCTGCACCCGGTATTATACCGACGGCAAGGTGATTGGTGACGATATCGTCGAGCAGATTTACGCTGCTCTGGCGGAGACCGAAAAGGTGGCCGGCAAGAAGTTCGGCGACGACAAGGATCCTTTCCTTGTTTCTGTCCGCTCCGGCGCTCGTGCCTCCATGCCCGGCATGATGGATACCATTCTGAATCTGGGCCTGACGGACGTGTCTGTTGTGGGTCTGGCGAACCTGACCAACAACCCGCATTTCGCCTATGACGCGTATCGCCGTTTCATCGCCATGTTCTCTGACGTGGTTATGGAAATTCCGAAGAACGAATTTGAAGCGGTTCTGGACGAATTCAAGGAGAAGAAGGGCGTCAAGTACGACCGCGACCTCTCTGCGGATGACCTGAAGGAAGTCGTCGTTCGTTTCAAGGAAATCTACAAGAAGCACATGGGCGTGGACTTCCCGCAGGACCCCAAGGTTCAGCTGATGGAAGCCGTCAAGGCCGTGTTCCGTTCTTGGGACAACCCGCGTGCCATCTACTATCGCCGTATGAACGATATTCCGGGCGACTGGGGCACTGCCGTCAACGTGCAGTCCATGGTCTTCGGCAACATGGGCGAAACCTCCGGCACGGGCGTTGCCTTCACGCGCAACCCCTCCACGGGCGAAAAGAAGCTGTACGGTGAGTACCTGCTGAACGCTCAGGGCGAGGACGTTGTGGCTGGTATCCGTACCCCCGAACCCATCTCCCACCTGCAGGAGCAGATGCCCGATGTGTACCAGCAGTTTGTGGATATCGCCACCAAGCTGGAAGCGCACTATCGCGACATGCAGGACATGGAATACACCATTGAACGCGGCAAGCTGTACATGCTGCAGACCCGTAACGGCAAGCGTACCGCGGCGGCTGCGCTGAAGATCGCTGTTGATCTGGTGGATGAAGGCGTGCTGAGCGAAGAAGAAGCCGTGCTGAAGGTGGAGCCCAAGCAGCTCGACACCCTGCTGCACCCGAACTTCGACGCTGCGGCAGTGAAGAAGGCGCCCGTCATTGCGAAGGGTCTGCCGGCTTCCCCTGGCGCTGCCACCGGCGGCATCTACTTCACCGCTGACGAAGCGGCTGAACACGGCAAGAACAAGGAAAAGGTTATCCTCGTTCGCCGCGAAACCACGCCTGAGGACATCGAAGGCATGGACTTCTCTCAGGGCATCCTGACCGTCTTCGGCGGCATGACCTCTCACGCGGCGGTTGTCGCTCGCGGCATGGGTCGCGCGGCTGTCGTCGGCTGCGGCGCGCTGAAGATTGACGAAGAAGCAAAGACCCTGACCGTTGGCGACAAGGTGTACCACGAGGGTGACTTCATCTCCCTCGACGGCTCTACCGGCAACGTCTACGATGGCCAGATTGCGACGGTTGAAGCGTCCATCTCCGGCGAGTTTGCTCGCTTCATGGGCTGGGCTGACGCTGCCCGCCGTCTGCGCGTCCGCACCAATGCGGATACCCCGCGCGACACCAAGCAGGCTGTCAAGTTCGGTGCGGAAGGTATCGGCCTGTGCCGTACCGAGCACATGTTCTTCGAGGCGGATCGTATCGCGGCTGTCCGTGAAATGATTCTGGCCGACACGAAGGAACAGCGCGAAAAGGCGCTGGCGAAGATTCTGCCGATGCAGCAGGGTGACTTCGAAGCGATGTACAAGGCGCTGGAAGGCAAGCCCATGACGGTTCGTTACCTCGATCCGCCGCTGCATGAGTTCGTGCCGCATGTTGACATGAAGGAAGAAATCGACGAGCTGGCCAAGAACCTTGGCATCACCTCCGAGGAAGTCATCCACAAGATCAACGCGCTGCATGAGTCCAACCCGATGATGGGTCACCGTGGCTGCCGTCTGGCCGTCACCTATCCGGAAATCGCGGAAATGCAGACCCGTGCGGTTCTGCAGGCGGCTATCGATGTGACCCGCGAATGCGGCTACAACATTGTGCCCGAAATCATGATTCCGCTGGTCGGTTCCAAGAAGGAACTGGCGTTTGTCAAGTCCATCGTCGACGAGACCGCCAAGAAGGTCTTTGAGGAACAGGGCATGACGCTGGAATACCACGTCGGCACCATGATTGAAATCCCGCGCGCGGCTGTCACCGCTGACGAGATTGCTGAAGAAGCGGAATTCTTCTCCTTCGGCACGAACGACCTGACCCAGATGACGTTCGGCTTCTCCCGTGACGACGCTGGCAAGTTCCTCGGCGCCTACTACGACAACAAGATCTTCGAGAGCGATCCCTTCGCTCGTCTGGACACGGACGGCGTTGGCAAGCTGGTGCAGATGGCTGCGAAGCTGGGCCGTCAGACCCGTCCGAACCTGAAGCTGGGCATCTGCGGCGAACACGGCGGCGATCCGAGCTCCGTGATGTTCTGCCACAAGGTTGGCCTGAACTACGTTTCCTGCTCGCCTTTCCGTGTGCCGATTGCGCGTCTGGCTGCTGCTCATGCCGCAATCCTCGAAAAGATGGGCAAGTAAGACGTTTGGCGCTGCAAAGCGCATAACGGCTGACAATACGCATCTCGGTGGCTTCTGTCCCTGCAATATGGGACGGAAGCCACTTTTTTGCATATCAAAAAGCGCGCCGACAGCCTTTCGCTCCGACGCGCTTCAAAGTTGCTTATTCGTTTTCTATCATGTAGTCCACAAAGCTGGTGATGGTTGTCCAGTAGAGGTCGAACGCTGCGCCGTAGGTGTCATCATCGAAGCTATCTGCCGATGTGCCGCCAACTACCGTGATGGTGTAGCCGTACAGCACGCAGACGAAAATGCAGTACATGTTGCCGTCCTGCCCTTTGCCGCCCGCACAGAACGGGGTCAGTGCAGCGTAATCATCGTCCTCGTCATACGCTACCAAACCCGGGTTGCCGCCTGTGTACATGGATTGATAGTAGTCAATCATTGCTTGCAGATTCTCTTCCGGCAGGCTGATGGTTACATAATCCTCCAGCGTTTCGTCGTAGTTGATGGCGACGGCGTAGCTGACATCATTACGCCCATTGTAAGCGAGGCGCAGGTCAATCGTCGTTTCGCCCACGTTACAGCTGGTGACACTCAGCACGTCAGGGAGTGCCAGCGTCATGCCGATGTCGTCGATGGTGTATGGGTTTGTCGTTGCGTAATCCTCCGCAAAGGCGAAAGAAAAAAGCAGGCAAAGCGCGCAGAGCAAGGAAATCAGTCGTTTCATGAAATGAACCTCCTTTTATAATTCAAAGTTGATGAAATCAGACAGTTGAATTTCGCCGTAAATGTCGGTCAGGCAGAAGCAGTAGAGGTAGGTCGCGTCGCTGCCCTCGAGCGAGTAGAAACCGAAGTCGATGAAACCGTCTTTGCCTGCCACAATCGGGTCGCCATCCATTGTCATTTCCTGCAATTCGCCGTCCTCATCCTCATATAGCACGTTGTAAATCGGTGTCACCACGTCACCCTCGGTCAGGGGAGTGCTGCCGCGAACGGGGAGTCCGGCATCGTCGTACCCCTGCGTGAAGCCGACAATCGTCCAGCCACTGCTGTAGCTCCGCCGTATCACCAGCAGATACCCCTCGACATCGTTGCAGCGGACGGGTATCACACTTCGGCGCATTCCGCCATTGACAAGCTGGTCGTACATCATCACAATTTGGTCATCCAGCATCGGCCAAGTACCGTCGAATTGGCTGATGATTTCGCCGCTTTCCCAGTCAATGGCGGCGTTCTGCATTGCGCCCATTTCGATGTAGAACGTATCCTCGTCGTCGCTGCCATCCAAGTACAGCAAGCCCTCGACCATGCTCAAGTTGTTCAGCTCGTCCTGACTGAGCATCATGCTGCACATATAGGCGGAATCATCGTCCATGTCCAGCCAATCGTCCATGGCAGAATCGTCCGGTATGAGGCTGCCGGTGAAGAACGCGTCGTTCATGGATGTGAACGTTGGCACAACGTCAGGTAAATCCACCGGATCTGTTTCCACCGTAAGAGGCGTTTCGCTTGTGGTGAACGTACTGGCGGGGGAGAAAAACGCGTCTGTCAGGTTGCCGGTGAACACGCTGCTGGTCATGACCTGCTGCGGAACCTGCGCGCTGAAGACGTAATTGCCGCCGCTGCGAAGCTCCGCATAGCCGCGCGTGAACTCCGTCATGCGCGGAATTGTCTCCTGACAGCCGTCGCCCTCGTAGCTTCCGGACGGGAAATAGACGCTCATGCCCGTCAGGTAGTCGAATTTCCGCGTGCCGACGTTGTAGCGCACGACGCGCTCGTAGGCGGTTTGCAGGACGTCTGCGGTCTGCGGCGCAATGGTACGCGTGCCGTCAATCAGCGCCATCATATCCACCATGTCGGATGTTGCGCTGTCAAAATCGCCAAAGGCATACATGCGCTGGCGGGCACGGCTGAAGGTAGACAATTGCCCAGCGTCCAGCGCCTGCGAGAGATACGATGCGTATGTCTCCATTGTGCTGACCAGATAATCCATTGCCGGCAAGTAGAGGACGCTCATGCTGAGATAATCATCAGGGTTTTCGTCCAGGCAGGCTTCCATGTACGCATCCGCAATCGCAACGCCGATGCCCTGCGCGTCAAGGGCTGGATTTTCGCCCAGCGCATTCAGCCACGCATAATTCCAGCCGAGCGACGGCTCCAGTTCTTCGCTGGCGACCATGAAATCAGCGTAATACTGCATGTGCGCAGCCGCTTCGTAGGTTGCCATCAAGCAGGCGTCGAAGCCGATGAGATCCAGATGAAAATCGGGATTGGCTTCTGTAAAGTTGTACAGCGCGTCGTTGATTTCGTGAATTGTCAACCCATCGTAATCCGCTGTTTCGTCGAAGCAGACGCCGCTCGTCGATCCGCCGCCGTGATTCCAGAAGATCAGCATGTAGCGATCGGCGGGGTAGGTGGAAGTCGCCCAAGTCAGGTAATCCTCCAGCGTGTTCTGCGCGCCCATGCTTTGCCATGCGCAGACTTCAACGTTGGAAAAATCGTAGTCCGCAATCGTAAAGCGGTTAATGTGGTTCGCACGCAGACGGCTGTCGTCCCACTGGCTCGCGCCGCCTGCCTGCACGACGACTGTCACGTTGTCCGGAATGTCTGCCGCGCACATCTCGTACAGGTCGTTCACACAGTCACTCTGCAAATCCGTGCCGCACATGTACATCAGGACAGTCATCGTGGGGGTGTCCGCGCACGCCGCCGGAAGTCCAAGCAGCAGCAAACTGCCAAGCAGCAGCGCAAGAAGTTGGTGTTTCATTGGATGGTTCGCCTCTTTTCTTGTTTTCTGGCAAAATCCCATTATTTCTATTCTACTGCTGCAAATTCCCGTTGTCAACCGCGATTCGCGCAACATAAAACGCTCCTGACGCGTGTTCAGGAGCGTTTTGTTAAGGCAGCACCGCACAGCTCGGCGGCGCGGCTGGCGATGCCTTTTCCGCTATCTGCGCATGCAATTTTCTCGATTTGCATCCAGTAAACCTTCAAAATTTGCATTTACATCTGACGAAAAATCCATTCGCCAGCTGACTATCTCATTTGTGCGGTGTTACCTTAAATATGGCGATTTATTCTGCTGCCGACGCGGCGTGAATCTCCTCCAGGAAGCGGGTAATCGGCAGGTGCTGCGGGCATACACGTTCGCACTTGCGGCAGTGGATGCACTGCGACGCATCCGCATGATCCGCCTGAATCTGGGCGTACCCAGCCTTGAAGGAGCTGTCCGCGCGGAGCATGGCGGCATCGTAGCCTTGGAAAATGCGCGGAATCTGCACGCCCATCGGGCAGGGCTGGCAGTACTTGCAGCCCGTGCAGCGCGTTTTCGTCCGCGCAAGGTACGTTGCTTTGACCTTCTGGTAGAGCGCAAGTTCCTCGTCGGTCAGCGTCGGGCGCTTCGCCATGTCGAAAATGCGCAGATTATCCGTCACCTGCGCCCATGTGCTCATGCCGCTGAGAATCGTGATGACTTCAGGCATGGCGTACAGGTAGCGGAAGCCCCACTCGACCGGGCTGCGCCGCACGGCATACGCGTCGTAAACCGCTTTCACATCCACCGGGGGATTCGCAAGCAGACCGCCGCGCAGGGGTTCCATGACGACGACACCCACGCCGCGCCGGCCCGCTTCGCGGATGCCCTCAAGCGTCGCTTGATTCTCATCGTCGAGGATGTTCATCTGCACCTGACACATGCCCCACTGATCCCAGTCGTGCAGGATGCGCAGGAACGCCTTTGCGTCATCGTGGAAGGAGAAGCCGGGATAGCGCACCTTGCCCTGCGCGATGGCTTCGGCATAGAAACGCTTGTAATCCAGCTTCTGCATTGCGTCCATGCGCTCGTTGTTCATTGCGTGAAGAATGTAAAAGTCCACATAGGGGGTATCGAGCTTTTTCAGCTGCTCATCGAGGAACTTCATCATGTCCTCATGCGTCTTGACGAGCCAGACGGGCAGCTTTGTCGTCAGGATGACCTTCTCGCGGTAGCCGTCCTTGAGCGCCTTACCGATGACAATCTCGCTTTCGCCGCCGTGATACGGGTATGCCGTGTCGATGTAGCGGACGCCGTTGTCGATGGCGTGGCGAATCATGCGAATCGCTTCGGATTCGTCAATTTTGCCGTCCGGCGTTGTTGGAAAGCGCATACAGCCGAAGCCGAGCATGGAGCTTTCCCGGTTGATGGTCGGAAACATGGTGTTCAGCACGTGTTTTCGCTCCCTTACTTAGAGATATGGTATTATATCCGAAAGCCTACCGAAAATCAGGTCAGGCTTTACATCTGATGTGTCTACATCGCTGCGTTTTGCTTCGCCAGAGAGGACAAGAATGCCCGTCATGCCGTGATTCACGCCGGTCGCAACATCTGTGTAGAGCCGGTCGCCCACCATCGCCATCTCATGCAGCGCAAAGCCGGTGCGCGCAAGGGCTTCATCCACAATACCGCGGTTCGGCTTGCCAATCACCACATCCGCCCAGCGCCCAGTGCTGGCGTGAATCAGTGCCATAAACGCGCCAAGGTCGGGGATGAACCCATGCTCGGTCGGACAGTTGAAATCAGGATGCGTCGCGATATACGGCTTGCCCGCGCGGATGAGGTCGCAGACGCGGCAGAGCTTGCCGTAATCCAGCGTCGTGTCAAACGCCGCCAGCACATAATCCGCGTCGTCCGAATCGCAGAAGCGCAGCCCCATCGCCGTCAATTCCGCCCGAAGCACGGGATTCCCCAGCAGATAGCCGGTTTTGCCCGGAAAGTGCGTCAGGCAGTACCGCGCCGCCGCCTGCCCTGATGTAATCACGTCGCGATACGCCGCCGGAACGCCCATCCGCGCCAACTTTTCGGCATACGTCGAGGCGGAGCGGCTGGAGTTGTTCGTCAGGAAGTGCGCGGTGCGCCCCGTTTTCTCCAGCGCATCCAGAAATTCCAATCCGCCGGGAATGATGCGGTCGCCCAGATAGAACGTACCATCCATGTCCAGCAGAAAGCAGCGGATGCCAGACAGCTTCGCGCGAATCGTCTCGTCGGTCATGCGCTCACCCTCCGCGAATCAGATTTCCTGCAATTTCAGCACGCCCTCAAGGTTCATCATCTTAACGGCGGCGTTGTAGGCTTCCTTGACCATGCTGATGAGGTATCTTTCATCCTGACAGGGAATGTACTTCGTCGCAATGCAGACCGCCAGCCCATGAATGAACAGCCATGTGCGCTCAAAGAAGCGCAGGGCGGTTTCGTCGTCCAGCGGCGTTTCCTTCTTGATGATGTTGAACACAAGGTCAAAATTCGTCTGGTCGCTGTATTGCCCCTCGCTGACGCGGTCGCGCATGAACAGCAGCTTGAACAGCTCCGGTTCGTCGCGGCCGTAGAGCAGATACGTCGTGCAGAGCTGAATATATGGCGAGTCGGACTGCGCCATATCCGCCTCCGCGTGTGCCTGAAACTGGCGCGCGACGTAGAGAATCAGCTCCCGGTGCAAATCCTCCATGTTGGTGAACAGGCGGAAAATCGGCTGCGTTGAGCCGCCGAGTTCCTTGGCAATCGCGCGGGCGTTGAGGGCTTCCATGCCTTCGCGGCGCATAAGCTGGCAGGCAGCATGGAGAACAGCATCACGGGTAAATCGAACCGTAGGCGGCATAATCGTCAATCTCCTTGATTATTTGGTATATTTGGCATAGGAACTGTAAAATCTCCGGCTGGAATCAATCTGCGTCAGCTGGCGGTTCTTCGTCACATTCAGCACCAGCGCAATGCCGCCGATGTTCGTGACCATGTTTGAACCGCCATAGGAGAGGAACGGCAGGGGAATGCCGGTAATCGGCAGCCGCCCCAGCGTCATGCCGATGTTCTCGAAAACGTGGAAGAGCAGCATGCCAATCACGCCGATGATGATGAGCATACCCTGCCGATCGTAGGTGTAGCGCGCGAGGTAGAGCATACGCAGAATAATCGCCAGGTACCACAGCATGATGATGCTGCAGCCGGCAAAGCCGAACGCTTCCCCGATGGTGGCGAAAATGAAGTCCGTCCAGTCGGCGGGGACGTAGTTCAGCTGACTCATCGAGCCATCGACGAATGTGCCGATGCCCGTCAAGCCGCCCGCGCCGATGGTCATCTGCGACTGGCGCATCTGGTACGCGTCACCCTGCGGGGACAAATCAGGATTCAGGAATGCGACAATACGCGCCAGACGGTAGTCATCGCTGCCTGTGGCGACCATGAAGCCGTACAGCGCCAGAACGAGCAGAATCGCGACGACAGCCATCGTAATCAGCAGCCGCCAGCGGACGTTGGCGAACAGCAGCATACATGCGAACGCGAATACCACGACGATAGCGGAACCTGTTTCACCGGAGAAGAGAATGATCGCGCACGGCACGAGGAGCATTGCCATGATTTCGATGAAGTCGCGGAAGGTGCTCATTGGATGCTCCGATTGGCTCAGGCGCTGCGCCAGCATCAGAATCATTGCCAGTTTGATGAACTCCGATGGCTGAATCGTCATGTCCCAGATGATGTCCAGCCATGCCTTCACGCCCTCAGCGCGGTTGAAAACCCACACGACAAGTACCAGCACGGTTGTGCCGATGTACATGGCGCGCGTGAAGCGGCGAATCAGGTGGTAGGGGCAGAGGATAATCAGCGTCATGACCAGCGGCGCAAGCACCAGCACGAAGAAGCACTGGCGGAGTGTCGAGGAGGATTCCAAAATGTGTTCCAAGAGGTTCGTGGCAGTGGAGTTGATGGAGTACGTCGCCACACAGACGGCGTAGATGCCAAAGAAGCACATCGCAAACACCATCAGAATTAGCGGCACATCCACATGCGCGCGCGAACGGCGGCTGGCATTAGCGAACATGCTTCTCATCTCCTTTTTTGCGGCGCTGGAACAGGCGCTGGAAGAGTGTCCGCTTCTGCCCGTATTCCGGCAGCGGCACGTCCTCGTCCGTCGTCATGCGCAGGGCGATGCGGGCAATGGCATTGCGCCCCTCGCTTTCGCCCTCCATCACGCTCTGATGATGCAGCAGCGCGCGGTAAATTTCCGCATCCTCCGGAATTTCACCCAGCAGTGGCACGTCCAGCGTCAGCGCGACAGTCTGTGCGGCGTACATTTCGCCCCGGCGGATGTAGTCGGGATTCAGGCGGTTGACAATCACACGCTGCGCCGTCAGCCCCTTTTTGCGCAGGACGCTCGCTGTTCGCTCCGCATTGCGGATGCATACATCGTCCGGCGTGCAGACCAGCACGCACTCGTTGATTTCATTGCTCAGCAGACCGCGCAGGCTGCGCTCAATGCCTGCCGGCGCATCAATGAGAACGTGGTCGAAATTGCTTTTGAGCGTCCGCAGAATTTTGCGGAACGCCTTGGCCTCCAGCTCCTTCGCGCGGGCGAACTGGCTGGCGGGCAGGAGAGACAGATTCGGCAGCGCGTCCGGCTTTGGCACGACAAGCGCATCATCCACCGGGCAAATGCCGTTCGCAACATCCAGAATATCATATACAATGCAATCCTGCACGCCCAGCAGCACGTCCTGATCGCGCAGGCCGATATCCGCATCCACAATGCAGACACGCTGGCCATTGCGCGCAATTTCCATGCCGAGGCAGGCGGAGAGGGTGCTTTTGCCCACTCCGCCTTTGCCGGAAGCAATAATCCAAGCTGTACCCATGTATTTGTGCAAGCCCTCCTTATGGCGCAAGGCTGTTGCCAATCGGCAGGTCATAGTCCACATCACTCTTGTCCCATTCCGGGAAAATCCAGTTCAGGAAGTCCTTCGCGGCGTAGGAACACATGGCGCCTGAATACCCGTGCGGCACATAGACGACGATGGCGACTTTCGGGTTGTCCAGCGGAGCAAAGCAGACGAACCAGCCGTTGTTTTCAAGGTCAATCTGGTTGACCTGTGCCGTTCCTGTTTTTGCACCCATCTTTTTCTGCCATTTGAAGTCGCTCCAGTAGCGTTTAGCAGTACCGGTATCGTCCGTAACGCCCTTCATCCCTTTGTGGATGAGGTTGAAGTATCCGTTTGTGTCGTTCAGGTCGTTGATCAGCACCGGGTCGCGGCGGGAAAGCACTTCGCCTTCCGGAGAGATGATGGAATCGACGATGGAGACGTTGTAGACCTTGCCGCCGTTGGCAACTGCCGTAACGTAGCGCGCGACGGCAATTGGCGTCACCGTCGTCACCGACTGTCCGATGGCGGTCAGAATCGTCTGCGAACCGCCCCACTTAATATCGTTGATGTAGTTGTAGGTGTCCGTAATGACGGAGTTGGAATACACCATCGAGCGGGGCATGTTCAGCTCTTCCATCAGGATGGTGCGCATGTTCTCCACCCACGAGGATTCTGGGTATGCCACCGCCATGTCCATCAGGCGCTTGGCGCAGGAAGACAGGCGCTCATCGTCGTATTCCATGCCGCGCGATTCACCGCACTTCTTCAGGTGCGACTTGATGGAGTTGAAAACGATAATCGGGCGCGAAGTGTCCTGCGACGATTCGCCCACCGGCTTCGTCGGGTCGTACAGCGTGTTCTGACTGCCGACGACGCTGCGGACTTCGCCGGGCAGGTCAATGCCGGTTTTGCTCGTCAGCCCGAACGCCGCGGCGTACTGGTACAGGCGGGTTTCACCCAGACGGCTGCCGCACTCATAGAAGAAGTAGTTGCAGGAGTGCTCCAGCCCTCCCACAATCGTCTGGTAGTAGTGCTGGCTGCGGTAGCCCTCGGAAATCCAGCACTTCGGAGCGGTGGACAAGTCGGAGTTGTAGGCGGTGTAGTAGCCCATGTCCGAAATCATCTCGTCCGGCTTCAACACGCCGGAGTCCAGCGCGCCGAAGCCCGTTACCATCTTGAAAATCGAGCCGGGGGTTGCGCGCGAGCCGATGGCGTAGTTCAGCATCAGGTTACGGTCATCGGACAGAATTGCGCGCGCCTCGTCGCCGCCTGCAACCAGCGCGTTCAGGTCATAGGTGGGGTAGTTCGCCATGGCCAGCACACGCGCCTGCATATCCAGCACAAGCATCACGCCGTGTTCTGCCAGTTCCAGCGGGTAATGCTCCCAGTCGTAGGTGGCAATCAGCGTGCGATTATCTTCCAGCCACTTGCTGGAGACCATCAAATCCTCCTGTTTGTCGCGGATGCGGGCGACGTTGGAGGCAATCGCGCGCTCCGCCACGGTCTGGTAGTTCACATCCAGCGTCAGCTTGACGTTGTTGCCGTCCGACGGCTCCGTGTAGGAGATTTCGCGCACGATTTTCGACCAGTTGTTGCGTTCGACGACGCGGCTGCCCTTGCGCAGGGAGCTGTTCTGCGTCAGCCAATCCTCCATCGACGATTCAATGCCGTCGCGGCCGATGGTGTCGTTGTAGCTGTACCCTTTTGCTTGCAGCGTCAGCCACATCGTGCGCGAAGGAATCTTGCCGATATAGCCGATGACCTGCGCTGCCAGCGTCTGCTTGGGGTAGACACGCTGTGTGCTTTCGGAGATGTCCATGCCCGGCAGCATCATCGACTTCGTTTCAATCTCCGTCACCGTCTCGAAGGGAACGTTCTTCGCAATCGTAATCGGCAGGGAGTTGTACAGGTTCATCTGCATTTCGGAAAAGACAGCCATGACTTTGAGCATCGTGTCCTCATCAACGATGATGCAGGGTACATAGCCGCTGTCGTCGCCGCGCTTCTCGATGTACGCCGCGCGGACTTCCTCTTCCTCTTCGGCGGAGTTGACCATGCGGTAGCGGTGCTTGAGCGTCACCAGGCAGTCCTCCGGCGTGGGGTAGCTCTTCGCGGTCACATAGTTGTTGGAGCGCCATTGGCTTTCGCGTGTCTGCAGCGTCGCATCGGACACGCCCGAACCGAAATTGAACTCCCATTCGCCCGTCTCTTCGCTGCGCTGAATGACATAGCTGAATGCCAGCTTGCCGCCGTTGCGTTCAACAATTTTCAACGTGTCAATAATTGACTGCGTATACGTCTTGTAAACGCTGGAGGAGCTTTCGCTGGCGTCTTTATAGAAGGTAACATTGTAGACCATTTCGTCCGTGGCGAGAATCACGGAGTTCGCGTCGGTGATATTCCCGCGCTTGCCGGTCAGAGGAATCGTCTTTAAGCGGGTGGATTCCGTTTTTGTGGAATATCCCTCGCTGCTCTTCAGCTGCAAATTCACCAGACCGACAAACAGATAGGCAAACATCAGGATAAGGATAATCACAAAGACCAGAAAGCGACCCTTCACCTGTTCCGGCGCGTTGCCGTGATCTTGCTGATATTGGTTCACAATTCAGCCTCCTTTCACAGGGAAAAATAACATAATTCACCCGGCTGACCCGAAATCAGCCTTTCGCCATTGCTTTGGATACCGGCGCGCCGAAGCCGAGCAGCCGACGCAGCGGCCACATCAGCACAACCGCGGTCAGCGTCGTCATCAGCGCATCGGTGAGCGCACGGGTGAAGAAAGCGCTTGTCAGTTCCGCGCTGCTCATTGCGATATAGATGATGCTTACGGCCTCATACAGCAGCGCCGCGCACATGGCGCACAGGGGCGTGCGCAGATAAACACTGCGGTTGCGCCCCCGGCGGTGGTTCGACATGTCGTACTGCAATCTGGCGGCACTCTTGTCGGTGAAGAACAGCGACATCAGCATCGCGCAGATTGGGTAGAACACGAGGTTGAGCAGCTTCACACCCGGCACCATCGTTTCCAGCAGAATGCCGTACACCGCGCCGACCCAGAACGCCTTATAGCGCGGATAGCCGACAATCACTACCGATAAAATCACCAGCGGCAGATTGATGCTGACCGTCGTGTCCAGCTGCGTCATCACCGTGACATGGAAAAGGTAGCCGATGAAAACAACCAGAAGCAGGCGGATTTGCCGCCAAAACACGTTGCGCACGGCTTATTCCTCCCAGTCAAGGTCGCCCGGATTGAGCGTCCGGACAGGCGTCGGGCTTGGCGTGGGTGTCGGAGACGGGGTTGCCGTCGGGTTGAGCAGCGTCGAGTTGTACTCATAGACCGTTCCGCGCGGCGTGGGCACAGGCGACGGCGTAGGCGAGGGCGACGGTGTCGGGCTGGCGGTCGGGCTTGGTGTCACGGACGGCACTTCCGTCGGGGTCGCCGTTGCGCCGAACATGAGCGTCGAGCCGATTTTCAGCGTCGGATAGGGGCGAGCTGTCACCAGCGGAACGTACTCGTTGTATACTGCCGTGGAGTCGCGTCCTTCGATGGCTTCCGCTTCCGGCTTGTAACGCAGGATGATGACGTACTCCAAGTGCTGGAAGTCCGCCTGCGGTTCAATGACGACGTACTGTTTGTTGCCTTCCATGCCGCGGGTGGATTCGCGCACCGTGCCAATCGGGATGCCTTTGGGGAAGGAGAAGCCCACGCCGGAAGTGACCACTTGATCACCCGGACGCGGCAGGGAATCATCCGGCAGATAGTACATGCGGCAGAGCGCCGTGCCGTCCACGCCGAGCGTACCGCTGACGATGCCCTGATCGCGGCTGGACTGAATCATGCCGGCAATCGAAGCGTCGGAGTCGATAATCGTGCGGACGGTGCAGGCCGTGTCGTACACGGTTTCGGTGAAACCGACGAGTGCGCCGGAAATTGTGACCGCCATGTACGGCTCAACTCCGTCGCGGCTGCCCTTGTTGACCGTGAACACGGAGAAATAGGTGCCCTGTTCGCGGGCAATCACCTGCGCCGTCAGCGGATTCATGTTCGCGTTAGTGACAATTTCCTCCTGCATGTTCGTGAACTGCGACAGCTGCTTTTCCAACTCTGCGTTGCGGGCGACGACGGAGGCCAGCTCCATGTTTTCCGCCACGACGCGGTTATACTCCGCTTCCCAGTTCGAACGCAGGCGCACCATGTAGAAATAATCCGAAATGCTTTGCACGATGCCGGAGAACCACGTCTGCACCGGGGTGACGGCAGAGGAAATGGCGTTTTCCGGCAGCGTCAGCAGGGAAGAATCTTGGTACATCGTGCGGGACAACGCCATGATGCCAATAATGCCCAGCAGTATCACGCTGACCGTCCACACCAGAATCGTGCGCAGAACAGGATGCCCCTTTTTCTTCTTGCCGCGCTTTTTCTCGTCTGCCGCGCGGTTCTTCTGCCCGTAGCCGCGGTCGATTTGCGCGTCGCTGCCCGCTTCGGGTGCCTCTTCCGGCGGAGTCTCCTTTTCCGGCGCGTACTCAGCTTCCAGATTATCCTCCATGTAAAACTCCATGGTCGGACGTGCCGGACGGCGGCCGCGGTCAATGCCCTCATCATCCTGCTCGCTGTGGGCGCTGTTCAGCCCAATCATGCGGATGCCCGTGGAATTGTAGCCCTCCGTCGGCGGCGCGTTGTCCTCCTCTGGCGGCAGGTCGGGCACTTCGTCTTCCTCCGGCTCGTCACCCGTGGGAAGCCCCGCTGTCACGCTGTCCAAATCGTCATCAAAATAGAAACCGTCGCGGCGGGCAGGGGTTTCACCGCGATTCTTGCCGTTTTTCTGATTCGCCATGACGAATCGATCACCTCAGTTCCTTCAAAGAATAGGGGAATCCGCTCATCAGTTCAATTGCGGCATGCGTCCCTGCTGGGCGAGCAGCGCAAGATTCTCGACGATGTAGCCCAGCCCCAGCACCGTGCAGTCGCCGGGGTCTTTCGCCAGAATGACCTGTATGTTCAATTCGTTGGCGATGTACTGATCCAACGCATACAGCTGCGCGGCGCGGCCGGTGAGATAAATGCCGTTCTTCATGATATCGGATGCCAGCTCCGGCGGTGTGCGCTCCAAGACCCACTTGATAGCGGTCAGAATCGCCCGGCATGGCTCGCGAACCGCGCCGTACGCCTGCTGCGCGGTATAGTCGATTTCCAGCGCGCTGGGGGAGAGCAGGTCGCGCCCGCGGATGCGCACACTCGAACCGTTCTCCTGCGGCATGGCGGAAGCAAGGTCAAGTTTTACATCCTCAGCTGTCTTTGCGCCAATCAGCATCTTAAACTCATGTTTAATATGGTTGACGATGGCTTCATCCATTTTCACGCCGCCGACGGGGATGGACTGGCTGACGACCAGACCGCCCAGCGATACGACCGCAACCTCCGTCGTTCCACCGCCGACATCCACCACCATGCAGCCTTCCGGCTCAAAGACGGACAAGCCTGCGCCAATCGCCGCCGCCAAAGGTTTTTCAATCAAGTAGACCTTCTTCAGTCCGCACGCGCGAACCGCCGCTGTCAGCGCTTTACGGTTCACTTCGTCAATTTCCGACGGAATGGACATGACCAGCCGCGGCTTGACGAGGTTGCTTTCGCCAACCGCCTTGCTGATGAAAGCGCGCAGCAGCAGCACCGTTGCGTCGTAATTGGCAATCATACCGTTGCGGATGGGGTGAATGGCGATTTCCGCATCGCTGGTGCGCCCATACATGCGCTGTGCATCCTCGCCGACGGCAATCGGCTTCTTGTCGCCGCGCCGCGAAATCACCAGCGTCGGTTCGCTGATGACGATGCCCTCGTTCTTCACATAGACGACTGTATTGCAGGTTCCAAGGTCAAGCCCAATGTCTGGCGCTTTGAAGTGCATATCTGTACCATCCCTCAATCAAATTCATCATCCGGCGTCAGGCGCGCCAGCAGTGCAGTCCGCATTCGTCCAGCAGTTCGCGCACGGTGTGCATCGGCAGGCCAATCACGTTGCTGTACGAGCCTTCGAGCTTGTCAATCCACAGCCCGGCAATGCCCTGCACCGCGTATGCGCCCGCCTTGTCCATCGGTTCGCCCGTGGCGATATAGCGGCGGATTTCCTCCTCCGTCATCGGGCAGAAATGCACCTGCGTCCCCACGACCCGCTGATGAACCATGCCCTGCGCATCCACGGCGCACACGCCTGTGTACACCTGATGCCACCGCCCGGACAGCAGGGACAGCATCTGGAACGCTTCCTCCTCGGAGTGCGGCTTGCCCAATGCCTTCCCATCCACCGCCACCAGCGTATCCGCCGACAGCACCACGCAGCCCGGATGCGCCGCAGCGCCCGCAAGCCCCTTGCGGCGGCTGATTTCCTGCACCGCTTCTTCCGGCGGCAAGGCGCAGCTTTCGTCCACCTCCGGCGCATCCACCACATACGGCAGCCCCGTCAGCGAAAGCAGTTCCCGGCGGCGCGGCGACCCCGACGCCAGAATAAGCGCGGCATGATTCATACCATCAGTCCTCCTGAAATTCCAAAGCATCAGCGAAGGGTTTCGCGAATGCTTAAAACAATCCATCCTGTATTATAGCACATTTCCGCCTATAATGAAAGGATTTTCGCAATTTTCACCGTCTTTTCATATTTCGCGGGCAAACGCGCAAAATAAAAAGGCGGAATGCGCGGCACGAATGCCGGATTCCGCCGGAAAGGATGAAGAAAATTACATCTTGCTGATTTTGTTAAAGTCCACGCGCGATTTCAAGACTGTCAGCAGCACCATGCCGACGAAAACAGAGCCGAACTCGCCCAAGGCAATCAGACCAATCTGAATCAGCAGCGGGAACTCGTGCGAAAGCGCCCAAACCATCGTGCCGACGATCAGGCCGTTCGCCACAACGGGGCAGGCTGCCGCCAGAATGGGCTTGTTGCGCAGCTTGTAAGTGCCGTAAGCCGCCAGCAGCGTCGTCAGAGAACCGAATACAATGTCGAAAATCGACGGCGACGGGTTGAAGATGTTTGCAATCAGGCAGCCCACGAACAGGCCGGGAATCGACTGCGGCAGCACCATCGGCAGCACCGTGAACGCTTCGGAGAGACGGAGCTGAACAGGCCCATACGAGATATGCGCAAGCAGCAGCGTCAGCGCGGCGTAGAGCGCGGCGATGATGGCAGAGAGACAGAGGGAACGGGTGGTCAGCAGCTTCTTAAACATAGAAGCACTCCTTTCTTTGCAGGGTCAGCGGCACAATCGTGCGGCAAAATCCCTGTCCCGGCGCTGTCGGAAAGGAAGTCCGATGCGCTCCGGTGCGCGGTTTCCGCGCAAGAAAATACTATATCATATTTTTTCCTGAATCGCAAGTAGAAAATCGGGCAGAATGTACTCTGCGCCCGCCGGTGCGGGTGACAAATCATCAGGGAGGTTGACTGATATGTCCCATAAGAACAACCAGTGCATCCATTGCTCCGTCGAAAGCTGCCAGCATCATGAGCAGGACGGTGTCTGCGGTCTGATGGACGTTCAGATTGCGCCGAAGGAATGCTGCTGCAACGGGAAAGCGGACGAAAGCTTGTGCTCGTCGTACAAGTGCCGCTGGTAACGGACAGGCGGGAAATCTTCCGAGGGGGATCGTGTCGCGCACAAGGCGGCGCGGTCTCCTTTGGCGTATTCAAAGAAGGGGGAATGGCGCATGAACGGTGATTTACGGGAAAACTGCCGTCTGCTGGATGAAAAGCTGCATCGGGCGGTCAATCCGGACATGCACGTCCGCTTCTTCCGCACGTTTTTACGCGATGCGGCGGTGTACTATGTGGATGGGCTGATTTCCACCGACTTCATGCAGCATTATCTGCTTTCACCCCTGCAAAATGCGGCGGAAACGGCATCATCCGGCGAAATCGCTGGCTGCATCCGGCAGCGCGTCGCCTTGTGCGAAGTCGAAACGTTTTTTGATGTGCGGGAAATCGTCGCGCAGCTGGTGTCGGGTCACGCGGTCGTATTGACGGACGGTATGGACGGCGCGCTGAGCTTCGATGTGCGCGGGGCGGTTCGCCGCGGGATTTCGCCGCCGCTGACCGAAAGCGTCGTGAGGGGACCGCATCAGGGGTTCAACGAGTCCATCCGCGACAGCATTACCCTGCTTCGCCGCATTCTGCCTACGCCGGAGCTGATTGGCGAAATGCGGCAGATTGGCGACGCGATTCCGGTCAGCCTGTGCGTGATGTACCTGCAAAACGCGGTGGATGAAAGCAGTCTGTCCCGCTTGAAGGCACGGCTGGAGAAGGTGCATATTGACCATGTGCTGTCCATCGGCGCGCTGGAGCAATTACTGGAGGATCACCCGTTTTCGCTCCTGCCGCAGTGCGTGATGACCGAGCGTCCCGACCGTGCCGCGTCGATGCTGCTGGAAGGGCAGATTGTGCTGCTGCTGGATGGTTCGCCGCAGGTGCTGGTGCTGCCTGCCAGTCTCCTCCATCTGCTGCATACGCCGGATGATACGTCCTCGCGCTGGCTGTACGGCACGTTCATGCGCCTGATTCGCCTGCTGGGGCTGCTCTGCGCGCTGATGCTGCCCGCGCTGTTCGTGGCGTTCGTCACGTTCCATCCGCAGGCGCTTCCGGCGGCGCTGCTCACGTCGATTCTGGAAAGTCAGGCGGAAGTGCCGCTGTCCGTGCCGCTGGAAATGCTGCTGATGCTCATCATGTTCAACCTCGTCGGGGAAGCCAGCATCCGCGTGCCGTCGCTAACTGGTTCAACGCTCGGCACGGTCAGCGGCTTGATCCTGGGGCAGGCGGCGGTCGAAGCGAAACTTGTGCATCCGCTGCTGATTATTGTCGTTGCGGTGTCCAGCCTTGGGTCGTATGCCGTGCCGGATTATTCGCTTGGGCTGGCGGTGCGCATCGGGCAGCTGCTTCTGCTTGCGGCGGGCAGCATCTTCGGCGTCTACGGCATCGTGCTGTTCATGACAGCGCTCTGCGTCCGCCTGTGCAGCCTGACGAGCCTTGGCGCACCCTTCGCCGCCCCGCTTTCGCCGCCGCGTGCGCATAATCCCGATTTGCTGACGCGCCATCCGCTTTGGCAGCAGCGTTGGCGGACATGGCTGGGCAGTGCCGAGAACAATATGCGCTCACGCGGCAGAATGCGTGGCTGGGACAGGAGAGGACAATAATGCAGCGAATCCAGAAGCGCCGCGCCGGGCAGCGGCAGACGCAGAATGCGCTGATTGGGCTGCTGTCCGCCGTGTCGATGACGCGCATTGGCCTGACGCAGCTGCTGCCCCTCTGTGGGAGCGCCGCGTGGTGGCTTTCTGCCGCGTGTATGCTGCCGGGGCTGTGCGTCTACGGCGCTTTTCGGCTGCTCCTGCGCCACACGCACACGCGGACGCTGACCGACTGTGCCCGAAAGCTGCTGGGGAATTTTGGTATCATCCTGATTATGCTCACGCTGACCCTCCCGCTCCTGCTGGACGGCATTGCGTCCCTCACGGCGCTCATCACATTCTTCACCGAGGGCATCGGTGCGCGCGGCTCGCAGTTCACGCTAACGCTGCTGACGGCGTCAGTGATGCTGATTGCCCTGAACCGCGACGGACTGCCGCGCGGCGTCTACCTGCTCCGGCATGTGCTGCTTGTCGCTGCCGCGATTATCGCCATCAACGCGCTGCTCGACGCGCACCCGGACGGCATCGTGCCGCTCTTGGGCGAAGGCGTGCCGCCGCTGAAGAACGGATTTCGCAGTTCGTGGGGGATGAGCTGGATGCTGCTTCTGCTGCTGGAATTTCCGGCGGAAGAGGGGACAAGGGGCACCCCAGCCATGTTCGTTGCGCTGCTGCCCTGCCCCGTGATTCTGCTCCTGCTGTCCCTCTCGATTCCGCCGGAACTGACCGTGCCGGGGCGCAGTCTTGCCAGCAGACTTGCGCTGCCGACGCTGTTTTTGCAGCCCGCCGTCCGAACGCTTGCGCAGTGTCTGTTGATGATGACGCTTTTTCTGAGCATTGCGGGCAGTGCGCAGCTGGCGGCACGGTTTCTGACTTCATCATGTCAGAAGCCGAAAAATTGGGTGCCGTATGTGCTGATTGGCTTGCTGACGCTGACGCAGCTGCTGGACATTAGCAGCCTTTGGCGCATTCTGACGGCTCTCACGGCATGGTCGCTTGTTCCGGCATTTCTTTTGCTTCTGCTATTGACTATCGCCCGGCTTTGCAGGAGGGAAAAAGCATGAAACGCGCGCTTTGTCTGCTGCTGATCTGCCTTTTCTGCACGGGCTGCTCGGCGCTGCCGCCGGAGGAACGCGCCTTCTGCGTCGCCCTGCTGATTGATGGCGGCGCGCAGGAATGCACCGTCCGCGTGCGCATCCCGACTTACCAGCAGAACGGCGGCTATCAGACACTTTCCGCAACTGGCGCTACGCTGACCGACGCGCTCCGAACACTTGAATCCGCCGCGCAGATGCGCCTGCACTGGGGGCAGCTGCGTCTGATTGTGCTTTCGCGCGCATGGGCGGCGGAAATCCCGATTGTGCGGACACTCAGCGACTTGTCCGGCGTGGAGAATCTGCGCCTGCACGCTTCCGTCGCCGTGACCGAGGAGGATATGGCGGCGCTGGCGGAAAAGCTCGTTCCGGAGAACGGTACGCGCCTCAGCAAGTCTATCGACGTAATGGTGCAGGCGCGGCACGAGCAGGGCGTCATCCCGACGTGCGCCGCGTCGATGCTGCTTCGCTTCGGCAGCCGTCAATCACCCGTACTTTGCGGCGCGGAAAGCACGGCGGAAGGCCTCCTGCTCAGCGGCGCGTGGCTGACGGATGCGGACGGGCTTGTCCGCGACTTCCTGACGCCGGAGGAAACGCAGATTCTGCTGCTGATGCAGGGAGAACTGACCCGGACGCAGCTGCTTCTGCCCGAACACGCGATTCACCTGACGGAAACAAGCACGAGTATTCGCCTAACGGAGAATACCGCCGTCTGCCGCGTGAACCTGCGCTACGACCGTGCTGACCTGACCCCGCAGGCCGTGTCCGCCGAAACCGCACAAGCGTGTTTGGATGTGCTGAACCGCCTGCAAGCGGCTGGCTGTGATGCGCTCGGCTTAGGGCGCAAAGCCATCTGGTCAGCATGGAGCATGTCGGACTGGCGTGACAGCGATTTCCCGGCGCGGCTGCAAAATCTCCGCTGGACGGTGGAGGTTCGCAGTGAACCCGCAGCATAATCTATCAGCAAAACGGGTATAAAAAACGCGGCTTCCTGTTATTCGCAGAAAGTCGCGTTTTCGTCTGTCAAGGCTTTGCGCCACGCGTCTGTCAGCTTCGGCAGCGTCCAAACCGCGTTCGCCGGGCTGGTGGAGGGGAGGACGAGCGCCGGAATGCCCATTATCGGCTGCAAGTGCCGTGCGTAGAGCGTTCCCGCCAGCTTGCCGTTGCACAGGACGCGCGTGATGTGCGCCCGGTCGGTAATCCGCACAATGTCCACCGGCACCGCCTCACGCACGGATGCATCCGCCGAACCGTCGATTTCGCAGTTAGCAATCACATCCCACAGCGCCAGATGGTGCCGGAGCAGCAGGAAAGTCTTCTCCGCGATGCTCTCCGGCGCATCCTCCGCATACACCGCCGCCAGCATCCGCCAGAACCGGTTCTGCGGATGCCCGTAATAGAAGCCGTTTTCGCGGCTCTTGACGGATGGAAAGCTGCCCAGAATCAGCGTCCGGCAGTTTTCATCCACCACCGGGGCAAAGGGATGCGTGACCATCAGTCTTCCAGCACAATACGGGGATTTTCCTTGCTCGGACGGTACATCACGAAGCGGCGGCCGATGCACTGCACCGGTTCGGCTTCCAGCGCGGCACACAGTTCCGTCACTGCCTCACGCGCGGTCAGTGGGCAGCCCTGCTGCACGGCGCACTTGATGAGTTCGCGGGCCTCCAGCGCATCACTGGCCTGCTTAATCGTGCCGGGGACGACGCCGTCCTTGCCGATGTAGAGAATAGTTTCCATGGTATTCGCCATGCCGCGAAGCATAGCGCGCTGTTTGCTGTTCATATTGTTTGCTTTCTCCTGTTATTCCACAAAGTCAAATTCCATGTCGATGATGCGAACAGTGTCGCCTTCCTGTGCGCCCGCCTTGCGCAGCGCGTCAATGACGCCCCACTTGCGCAGCGTGCGGTGGAACCAGCTCATGGATTCTTCGTCATCGAAGTTCACCGAGTCAATCAGGCGCTGCATGGACGAGCCGACGACCTCGAACACCGCGCCGTCGCGGACAACCTCGAACGTGCCGGGCTTGACGGAGTCGTCGTAACTGACTTCCTCCTCGAAATGCACAATCGGGGGGAGCGCTTCCAGCATGTCGCCCGTTTTGTCCAGCAGCGCGTCAAAGCCCTGATGCGTCGCCGCGGACACGACAAACACGGGGTAGTCCAAGCCGAGTTCTGCCAAGTGCGCCTTCAAGCGGGCGACATTTTCTTCCGAATCCGGCAGGTCGGACTTGTTGCACACCACAATCTGCGGACGTTCCGCCAGCTCGCCGTAGTTCGCCAACTCGTGGTTGATCTGGTCGAAATCCTCCACTGGGTCGCGGCCCTCGCTACCCGCAATATCCAGCACATGCAGCAGCAGACGAGTGCGCTCGACGTGTCGCAGGAAATCATGCCCCAGGCCTGCGCCGTCCGCCGCGCCCTCAATCAGACCCGGAATATCCGCCAGCACAATGTCCTTGCCGTGACGGCGGACGATGCCCAGATTCGGCGTCAGCGTGGTGAAGTGGTAATTGCCGATTTTCGGCTTCGCGCTCGTCACGACGGACAGAATCGTCGATTTGCCGACGTTCGGATAGCCCACAAGACCCACGTCCGCAATCGTTTTGAGCTCCAGCAGAAAGGTGTGGACTTCCGTCTTAATGCCGGGCTTGGCGAAGTTCGGCGCTTGCCGGGTCGGGGTCGCAAAGTGGCGGTTGCCCCAGCCGCCGCGTCCGCCATGCAGAATCGTGCGCGTTTCGCCAGCCGTGTCCATATCTGCAACCACCGCGCCGGATTCCGCCTCGCGGATGACTGTCCCGACCGGTACTTTGATGATGAGATCTTCACCGCGCTTGCCCGTGCAGTTGCCTGCCGCGCCGTCCACGCCGTTTTCCGCCGTGTATTTGCTCTTGAAGCGGAAATCCAGCAGCGTGTGCATGTTCAGATCAGCGTAAAAGCAGACATTGCCGCCATTGCCGCCGTCTCCGCCGTCCGGCCCGCCGTTCAGGACGAATTTTTCCCGGTGGAACGACATGCTGCCGTTGCCGCCGTTGCCTGCCTTGCAGGTGATTTTTACATGGTCTACGAAATTGCCCATAGTTCCTCCAAGTTTAGGATTCCCATTGATTACTTAATTGCGCAGAGAGTTTAATTGCGCAGAGAGTGCAGCGGGGCAGGGATGCGTCCGCCGCGCGCAACGAATTCTTCATTGCCGTAGGGGTTGACCGGCATCACCGGCGCGAAGCCCAGCAGTCCGCCGAACTCCACCGTGTCGCCCGCTTTCTTGCCAACGGCCGGAATCACGCGCACCGCGGTGGTCTTGTTGTTGACCATGCCGATAGCGGCTTCGTCCGCAATAATGCCGGAAATTGCCGCCGCACTGGTGTCGCCCGGAATAGCAATCATGTCCAGCCCAACGGAGCACACGCACGTCATGGCTTCGAGCTTCTCCAGCGTCAGCGCGCCCGCCGACGCTGCTTCAATCATGCCAATATCCTCGCTGACCGGGATAAACGCGCCGCTCAGCCCGCCGACGTGGTTCGATGCCATCACGCCGCCCTTCTTCACGGCGTCGTTGAGCAGCGCCAGCGCCGCCGTCGTGCCGGGAGCGCCCGCCATTTCCAGCCCCATTTCCGTCAGCACATGCGCCACGGAGTCACCGCGCGCAGGAGTTGGGGCAAGGGATAGGTCAACAATGCCGAAGGGAATATTCAGCCGCTGCGACGCTTCCTGCGCCACCAGCTGACCCACGCGGGTAATCTTGAACGCCGTCTTCTTGATGGTTTCTGCTACCACGTCAAAAGGCTGCCCCTTGACGCTTTCCAGCGCGCGCTTGACCACGCCCGGCCCGGACACGCCGACGTTGATGGCGCATTCCGGCTCGCCCACGCCGCAGAAAGCACCCGCCATAAACGGGTTGTCCTCCACTGCGTTGCAGAAAACGACCAGCTTCGCACAGCCCAGCCCGTCCGTGTCTGCCGTCAGTGCCGCCGTCTTTTTGATAATTTCGCCCATTTCGCGTACGGCGTTCATATTGATGCCCGCGCGGGTGCTGCCGACGTTGACAGAGGAGCAAAGCCGCTCGGTTGTGGAGAGCACTTCGGGGATGGAAACCAGCAGCCGCTCGTCCGCCAGTGTTGCGCCCTTGTGCATCAGGGCAGAGTAGCCGCCAAGAAAGTTCACGCCCATTTCCTTTGCCGCGCGGTCAAGCGCCTTGGCAATCGGGCGCGGGTCGCCCTGACAAATCAGGCTCACCGGGGTTACGGAAATGCGCTTGTTGACAATCGGAATGCCCAGTTCACGCTCAATGGCTTCGCCCGTGCGCACAAGGTCTTTGGCGACGCGGCAGATTTTATCGTACACGCGCTGTGCGCAGGCTTCCGGGGACGGATGAGAGCAGTCCAGCAGATTGATGCCCAGCGTAATGGTGCGGATATCAAAGTTCTGCTCCTGAATCATCGCCATCGTTTGGAGGATTTCGCCCGTTTCAATCATCCCTCAAGTCCTCCTGCCTTAAATGCGGTGCATCGCGTCGAAAATATCCATGCGCTGGAGGTGGATATTCAGGTGCATTTCCTCGCGGATGGGCTGGAACGCCTCATCCACGGCGGCAAACTCCATCTGGGCGCCGTCAAGGTCAACGACCATCATCATCGTGAAGCATCCTGACAAGATGGTCTGCGTGATGTCCAGAATGTTGATGTTGAGTTCAGACAGTTTGGTCGCGACGCGGGCGATAATACCGGTAGTATCCTGTCCGGTGACAGAAATCAAGGCCTTGGTCATGCGTAGTATCCTCCCTTTCAGCGGCTTCTATGCAGCCGGTGCGCGTTCGTCCATACGAAAAACAGCGGGTGTGCGCAGGCATACCCACGCATAACAATAGCAGGAAACCGCCCGAATGTCAAGCAAAACATGATGAAATCACACGCAAATCCGCCTTTTTTCACAGAAATTAGGCGGGATGACTTGATTATTCGGGGGCAGATGGCGTATAATAGACGCGGAATTGGATTCTTAGGAGAGATGAGTGATTATGAACACGCCGCAGATTCAGGATTTTGCGGGTAAACGCATCCATATGATTGGCATCGGTGGCTCCAGTATGTCGGGTTTGGCTCAAATGCTTCAGCATTTGGGGTATCAGGTGACAGGCTCGGATCAGAATGACGGGTATCTGATGAACGACGTGCGGCAGGCGGGTGCGAAAGTAACCATCGGCCACCGCGCGGAGAATGTCCACGGCGCGGATTTGGTGGTCTATACCGCGGCAATTCCGCTGACGAACCCCGAACGCGCCGAAGCGGAGCGGCTGCATATTCCGTCGATGGAACGCGCGGAGCTGCTGGGACAGCTGATGCGCCACTATGCGCGCGCCATCGGCATCTGCGGTGCACACGGCAAGACGACGACGACCTCCATGCTTTCGGAAATCCTCGTCGAGTGCGGGCTTGATCCGTCGGTGCATATCGGCGGCAAGCTCGATGCCATCGGCGGTTCAACCCGCATCGGTCACAGCGATATTTTCGCTGCCGAAGCGTGTGAATTCAACCGCTCGTTCCTGCATATGCATCCGACGATGGCGGTTGTGCTGAATATCGACGCGGATCACTTGGACTGCTACAAGGACATCGACGAGATTGAGGAGACGTTCGGGCAGTTTCTGCACCTGCTGCCGGAAAACGGCGTCGCCATCGGCAAGGGGACGGATGAGCGCGTGGTTCGCCAGCTGTCGCGCCTCAACTGCCGGACGATTACTTTCGGGCTGACGGCGGATTGCGACGTACATCCTGCCGCGCTGACGGAAGATGATAACGGCTATTATACATTCGACCTCTGCGTGCAGGGGAACATCTTGGCGCACGTCAAGATGGGCGTGCCGGGGCGCTTCAATGTCGAAAATGGGCTGGCGGCGCTCACTGCGGCGTGGGTGCTGGGCGCGGATATGGCGAAGGCAGCGGAGAGCTTGGCGCGCTTCACCGGGGCGCATCGGCGATTTGAACTGACGGGGCTGCTCAATGGCGCGGAGATGTTCCACGACTACGGGCATAATCCGGCGGAAATGCGCAATGCCGTCGCCATCGCCCGCAAGCGCTGCAAGGGGACGCTTTACGCTGTTATGCAGCCGCACACGTTTGACCGTGTGAAGCACCTCTTCAATGACTACCTGACGTGCACCGAAGCGGCGGACGTAACCGTTGTCATGGATATTTTCAGCGCGCGTGAAAAGCGGGAGAATTACCCCGATTTGGACAGCGGCAAGCTGGTCGCCGGAATGCAGGCGCACGGGCTGAACGCCGTATGGACACCGTCGTTTGACGATACCGAGGCGTACCTGCGCGCACACTTAAAGCCGGGCGATTTGGCAATTACGATGGGCTGCGGCGATGTCAATCTGCTGAACGAGCAGATTGAGCAGCATGAGAAAAGTGGACGATAAGCCCATAAATCAGCGGCAAAACGGCGCAAATTCCGGTTTGCCCCTTTTCTTTATCGTGTTCCTATGCTATAATAAAAGGCAGTCTGCCGCCTAAAGCGGGAGCATTTTGCTGTGTTTAAGGAAGGTGAGCTGCACATGCAGCAGTATCCTGTTCGGACAATTGATTTGGAAGCGCTGCGGGAGAATGTGCGTCTATTGCGCTCCACGCTGCCGGAAAAAACGAAGCTGATGGCCGTTGTCAAGGCAGATGCTTATGGGCATGGCATTGCAAAGGTCGCCCGTGCCGCGCTGGAAGCGGGCGCAAGTGCCTTGGCGGTTGCCCGCACGGATGAAGGCGCGGTGCTGCGTCAGGCGGGCGTAACCGCGCCGGTGCTGGTGCTGGGCGCATCCTCTGATGAAGAAATTGCCGAGGGTGTCCGCAACGAACTGACGCTGACCGTCTGTACGCCGGAAATGGTTGATACGCTCGAATCCTGCGCAAAGGACAGCGGCTTGACGGGGCTGATGCACCTGAAAATCGACACGGGCATGGGGCGCATTGGCGTGCGCACGGAAGAGGAAATCCGCGCGATTCTCGCCCGTCTGCAAGTCAGCCCGCATGTCCGCCTGACCGGGGCATTCACGCACTTTGCGGATGCCGATGGCAGCGATATGGCATATACACGGATGCAGTTCGAGCGCTTTCAGCAGATGTTGACGCTCCTGCCGGACGGTATTGTGCGCCACTGCGCCAACTCCGCCGCCATTCATCGCTGCCCGGAAGCCGCGCTGGACATGGTGCGCGCGGGTATCTCGATGTACGGTCATCCGCCGGTGGAAACGGATTTGCCCCTCCGCCCGGTCATGACATGGCGGACGCAGGTGACGTTCGTCAAGACCGTTCAGCCGGGCGACAAAATCAGCTACGGCTGCACATTTACGGCGGAAAAGCCGATGCGCCTTGCGACGGTAGCCTGCGGTTACGGCGACGGCTATCATCGCAACGCCTCCAGCCGCGCGCAGGTGATTCTGCACGGACAGCGCGCGCGGGTCGTCGGGCGTATCTGCATGGATCAAATGATGGTGGACGTGACCGACATTCCGAACGTCAAGGCGGGCGACGAAGTGACCCTGATGGGCTCGGACGGCGCGGAAACCATCACGCCGGATGAACTCGGATCTTGGTCGGACACGATTGGCTACGAGGTGCTGCTGGCGGCGACGGAGCGCGTTCGCCGCGTCTGGCTGCACGAGCACGAATGAGCACGGAAAAGGCGGCGCTGCGAAAAGCGATTCGCGCGCGGTATCCCGGCAAAAATCAGCGGGACGCGGAAAGCGCAAGGCTCTGCGCCGTGATTGCGCAAAGCGATCTGTTCCGCCGCGCAAATGTCGTTGCCGGGTATGTGCCGATGGCGCGGGAGGCTGATATCATGCCGCTTCTGCGCCTGACGCTGGATTTGGGCAAAACGCTGCTGCTGCCGAGGGTGGAAGGTGGGCGGCAGATGACCATGCGGCAAATTTGCGATTTGTCAGCGCTGATTCCGGGCGCGTACGGTATTCCTGAACCGCCGGAAAGCGCCCCGATTCTATCGCCGGATGCGATTGACCTGCTGTTGACGCCGCTGGAAGGCGTTGCCCCGGACGGTACGCGGCTGGGCAAGGGCGGCGGCTACTATGACGGGCTGCTGCCGCTGAAAAACGGCATCGCGCTGGGCTGCGCCCTGCCGTGGCAATGGGTGGATGACATCCCGCGCGAAATCTGGGATATTCCGCTGGGCGCCTGTGTGGACGGGGAGAAGATTCGGTACTTCAGCGGCGGGAAAAATCCGTCAAAATCATGAAAGTTGAGGAAATACCATGTCGGAAACGAAAAAGAAAACCGCTGCACCCAAGCCTGTCAGCAAAAAGCCGTATTTGACGGGCAAGCCGCTGGATTCGTCCTGCATCGGCGGTGCGCTGCGCTTCTTCCTGTATCTGCTGATGATGGCGATTGCGTTCCTGTTTCTGGGCGCGGTGCTGAGCTTTGACAGCTTTACGCTCCGCATCATCATCAATCTGGCGGTCGTTCTGCTGCTGCTGACGGTTATGTTCCAGTCTGGCGCAGCGGCAGGCAGCGTTGCGGTCAGCGCGGGTGAACTGGCGTATCAGCGCAAGGAGTCGAACCGAATGCTCAATGACGCGGAAATCCGCGCTTGCTATCATCCGCTCAAAGGCTTCCTGACGGCGCTGATTGGCTCGCTTCCGCTGCTGATTGGCGCAACTGTGCTGGCCTGCACGGCGCAGCGCCAAATGACGAGCATCGGCGCGCTGCCGACGTGGGTCAGCAGCATGATGGACAATGTCGATAACGGCGCGGCGCTGGCAGTGTACGCGCAGGACGGCGGCGTCGCGGGCATGACGATTCTGCGCATAGTGATTCGCACCTGCATCCTGCCCGCCGTCAACATTGTCGGTGCGACGAACAGCGACGCAATGCTTCGCTTGGAGCAGTTCAGCCCGCTGCTGTGCTGCCTGCCGATGATTGCCTATGGGCTGGGCTATCCGCAGGGTGTCCGCATCCGCACGCAGGTGCAGGCGGACATTGCCGCCGGCAAGCGCAAGGCGCGCAAGAAGGCGAACAAGGAGCGCAAGCAGCGCACCGCGCAGAACGGCCCGGAGCAGCTGAATTAAGTGGAGGAAACCCACATGCGAATCATCGCCGGAACAGCCCGCGGCACAGTCATTGACGCGCCGCTGGGAAGAGATACACGTCCAACGCTCGACCGCGTTCGTGAAAATGTGTTCAATATCCTTCAGCAGCAGGTGCGGGGTGCGCGGGTGCTGGATTTGTTCTCAGGCAGCGGCGCAATGGCGTTTGAGGCGGTCAGCCGGGGGGCTGCATCCGCCGTGCTGGTGGATGTGGACAAAAAGGCGCATCAGGTGGAGGAAGCGAATTGCCGCAAGCTGCGGATGGACGACCGCTGCCGCCTGTTGCTGATGGATTGGCAAGCCGCCGTATCGCAGCTCCAGTGCGCGGACGACCGTTTTAACCTTGTGTTTCTTGACCCGCCGTATGCCATGCACGACCTCTGCGGCGTGATGAATGCGCTCAAGCCGCTGCTGGCGGAAGATGCCATCATTCTGGTCGAGCATGAGGCAAAGACGTTCCCATCCACCCCGGATGGCTTTGATCTGTACGACAGCCGCAAGTACGGCATTGCGGGCGTGAGCTTTTTCCGCCTGATTCACACGGAGGAATTGTAAATGGAACGCATTTGCGTTTATCCCGGCAGCTTTGACCCGGTTACGCTGGGTCACGAGGATGTTATCCGCCGTGCCGCGAAGCTGTTCGACCGCCTGATTGTCGCCGTGATGCACAATCCGCAGAAAACAGGCTGCTTCCCCGTGCAGGAGCGGATGGCGCTGCTGGAGAAGCTCACGCGTGATTTGCCGAACGTGACCATCGACTGCTGGGATGGGCTGCTGGTGGATTATGTGCGCACGCATCAGGCAAGCGTTGTTGTCCGCGGGCTTCGTGCCGTCAGCGACTTCGAGTCTGAGCTGACGATGGCGCAGATCAACAGCCATCTGCTGCCGGGCATGGAGACGATTTTCCTGATGACGCGCCCGGAACATTCGTGCATTTCATCCTCTGCCGTCCGGGAAGCCGCCGCGTTCGGTGCGGATATCCGCGATTTTGTCCCGGCGTGCATTGCCGAGGATGTGACCACGCACTTTCATCGCGCACAGAAGTGACTCAATACACCCGCTTGAGCGAAAGCAGGAGAGGAGCAGACGATATGCTGAACAACTCGCAGGGTTCTCAGGGAAACAATGACCTTCAAACCGCCCAGAACGCAATTGCCATCCTGATTGACCAGATCAGCAAGGCGCGTGGAGTTGGGCGGACAATCGTTATCGACAAAAACTGGCTCAACAACCAGCTCAGTGCTTTGCAGAACAGTCTGCCTGCCGCCGTGCATCAGGCACAGGCGGTGCTGAAGGAGAAGGAAGCCACCCTGTCCCGTGCGCAGCAAGAAGCGGAGATGCAGCGGCAGACCGCGGCGGATGATGCGCAGCGCCTGAAGGCACAGGCGGAGAAAGAAGCCGCCGCCGCGCGCGCCGAGGGCGAAAAGGCGCGCGCCGATGCGCAGAAGGATGCAGAAGCCGCCAAGCAGGAAGCCGAGCGGATTCGCGCCGGCGCAGCGTCTCAGGCGAATGCGGATGCCCGCGCGATTATCGACAAAGCAAATAACGAAGCGCGAAATATCATCTACAAGGCGCAGCAGGATGCCAATCGCCTTGTGCAGGCGGATGCCATCCGTCAGCAGGCGGAGAAGGAAGCTGAAACGCTCACTGCACAGGCAAATGAGGATATCGCCAAGCGGCAGGCTGACTGTCAGCAGTACATTGCGGGTCAGCTTGCGAATCTGGACAGCTATATGACGCAGATGCTGCAAAACGTTCGCAATGCGCGCAGCCAGGTGCGCGGACAGTAACGGTTCTCCATGGAAAGCAAATTTTCTTGCAGGTGTTACAATCAATTCACCAGAAATTCATGCAGGCTTCATATTCCTGCACTAAGATACTCTTGCAAGCGGCGGAAAGCCACCATCCACCGATTGCAATCTCCTTTTTCCAGGCATTTTCCCAAAAGGAAAATGCCGAACCTCCCTATCCTCCATACAAAGCAAAGCCCGCCAATGCTGTGAAGCGTCGGCGGGTTTTGTGATTGGGCGCATAAATTTTCCGAGGCACGGAAATGCTTCTCCGCATAGGGAGGCGTGAAGCGATGCGGAAAAAGCAGGTGCTGCAGCTGCTGACAATGCTGACGGCGACCGCCGCCGTGTGCGCGGGACTCTTCCTGCGCCATCAGCCAATGGAAGTGGCGGCAGTGCGCGTGGAGAAGGGGAACATTTGCCGTACGGTCGGTGTCGCAGGGACGGTCTGCTACACGCAGGAAACGCCCGTCACGGCAATGGTCAGCGGCATGGTGGACGCGCTGTATGTAATTGAGGGGGAGCGCGTGACGCAGGGGCAGGCGCTGGCGCGGATCAGCGGCGGCGCAGCGCAGGAACAGGCGGTGCTGGCGCTGATGACGCATTTGGATGACGACGGGCGCAGTGCCCTGACGCAGACACTGGCAGAGGGCAGTGTCCTGCGCGCGCCTGTCAGCGGGATTGTGCAGCGCGTGGCGACGGCAGCGTATGCGCCCGTGCAGGCGGGGAGCATCCCCATGACGATTGCAGCGGGCGCGCCGGAAATCGTCTGCCTGTGCGTTCCGGCGGATGCGGAAGATGTGCGCGTCGGGCAGCTGGCAGACATCAGCACAAATGGCAAGCATTGCGGCTATGCGACGGTTGCGAGCATCAAGCCGATGATTGCGGAAAACTCTTCCGCCTATCGACTGATTTTGACGCCGCAGGACGGGCTGACCCTCAGCCCCGGCATAGAGGTGGAAGCGCAGATTACCGCCGAATATCACGCGCAAGTCACAACGCTGCCGCTCAGTGCCATCACGCCCGACGAAACGGTCTGGTGGATTGCTGATGGCATTTGCACAGAAATTCCCGCGCAAATCGTGCAGACGGACGAAAATAGCGCGTGGGTCAGCCTGCCGGAAGGAATCAGCGTGGTGAACGGCGAATTTGACCGCTGTCAGCAAGGCACTCGCGTCCGGATTGCGGAGGGTACGCCGTGACGCTGCGGGACGCGCTGGATTTTGCGCTGACCAGTCTGCGCGGAAATCTGGCGAAATCACTGCTGACGGTGCTGGGGCTGGGTGTCGGCGTCGGCGCGGTGCTGACAGTGCTTTCGCTGGGCGACGCGGGCGAAATCCGCGTGGAGGAAGAAATCGCGCGCTTGGGTGTGGATAAAGTATGGTTCTGCGCGGAAAATCCGGCGTATCCGCTGACGGAGGATTGCCGCGCCATCGCTGCTTCTACGGGCGCGGATGTTTGCCTTGGCGCATCGACGATGGACGCGGTGTCGCTCGGCGGGCAAACCGTCTATGCGCAAATCGCCGGATATGACGACGGCTTAGAAGCGGTGCATCACCCCAGCAGCGTGCAGGGACGCATGTTCACCGCGCGCGAGTACAGCGGTGAAAGGGTCGCCCTGCTTGACGAGACGCTGGCGGGGCGCTTGAACGCGGCGGTGGGGGATTTCATCAACTGCGGCGGGCGGCGCTACTGCATCGTCGGTGTCGTCGCGGGGATGCCCGCACAGAGTGCGTCGCTGGGCAGCGGAATGCTCCTTCTGCCGCTGCAAACGTGGCAGGATGCCTATGCGCTGGCCCCAACGGAACTGGCGCTGGCTGTCCCGAAGGGCGAAAAGGCGGGGGAACTGGCTGAGGAAGTTTTGGCGAAGCTGCACAATCTGCCGGGAAAATATCTCTCCGTAACGCTGGAAAACGAGATTGACGCGGCAAAGTCGGTCGTGCGGATTTTCGTGATGGTACTGGCGTGCGTGGCGTTTGTGTGCGTTGCGACAGGCGCCATCGGCGTGATGAACGTGCTGTTGATTTCCGTACGGGAGCGGCGGCGTGAAATCGGACTGCTGAAGGCAATTGGCGCAACGTCGCGGCAGGTGGCGCTGCTGTTTCTATTGGAAGCGGCGGCGTATGCGGCACTGGGCGGGCTGCTGGGGATTCTCCTCGGCTTGGGGATGACAGCGCTCTTCGGCGCGCTGATTGGCTTAATGCCGCAGGTGAAGTTACTGCACATGGGACTGCTGCTGGCGGGCGCGGCGGTGCTGGGGCTGAGCTTTGGCGTGATTCCCGCGGCAAAAGCGGCAGGACTTCCTCCAGCGCAGGCACTTAGAACCGAGTGATTTTTTGGGCAATTTGTCTACAAAAAGCGTTTCTTTTCAACCATGCGAGACATTCTGCACAAGGAATTGCGCAAAGAATTGGCAATCCGGCCTATTTACGATTTGGCGAAAAACAGGTATAATATCGACAGTGGCCAAGCAAGAGGAACCATTCGCAAGCGTGGTGCTGGCCAATCGGATTACGAATTTTCGTGAGGAGGAATTCATTATGGCAAGTGTATCCCTGCAGCACATCTACAAGGTGTACGCCGGCGGCGTGACGGCTGTCAGCGACTTCAACCTCGACATCAAGGACAAGGAATTTATCGTTCTGGTCGGCCCGTCCGGCTGCGGCAAGTCCACCACCCTGCGCATGGTTGCCGGCTTGGAAGAAATCTCCGACGGCGAACTGTATATCGGCGACAAGCTGGTTAACGACGTTGCTCCGAAGGATCGCGATATCGCGATGGTGTTCCAGAACTACGCGCTGTATCCGCATATGACCGTGTTCGACAACATGGCGTTCGGCCTGAAGCTGCGCAAGACCCCCAAGGACGAAATCAAGCGCCGCGTGGAAGAAGCTGCCCGCGTTCTGGGCATTGACCACCTGCTGAACCGTAAGCCGAAGGCTCTGTCCGGCGGCCAGCGTCAGCGTGTTGCTCTGGGCCGTGCTATCGTCCGTGAGCCGAAGGTCTTCCTGTTCGACGAACCGCTGTCCAACCTGGACGCTAAGCTGCGCGTGCAGATGCGTACCGAAATCACCAAGCTGCATCAGCGCCTGCAGACCACCTTCATCTACGTTACCCATGACCAGACCGAAGCTATGACGATGGCTTCCCGTATCGTGGTCATGAAGGACGGCGTTGTGCAGCAGGTGGATACGCCCCAGAACCTGTACGACTTCCCGGCGAACGAGTTCGTCGCAGGCTTCATCGGCTCTCCGCAGATGAACTTCTTCGACGTGCGCCTCAAGCGCGAAAACAACGAAGTTGTTGCGTACTTTGGCGACAACAAGATCGTTGTGCCGCAGGGCAAGGTTTCCAAGTTTGTGGATGAGTCCTATGTGGGCCGCGAAGTTGTCATGGGCATCCGTCCGGAAAACATCCACGACGATGAAATGTTCCTCGCCAACGCTGCCGATGCGGCCATCGACGTGAAGGTCGAAGTGACTGAAAAGATGGGCTCCGAAACCTATCTGTACCTGACCACCACCGGCAAGGAAGGCAACATCATCGCTCGCGTCAACCCGCGCACGACGTCCGTCGCTGGCGCTGAAATCAAGGTGGCGTTCGACGTGAACCACCTGCACTTCTTCGACAAGGAAACCGCCCGCACTATTCTGGTGTCCGATGCTGTTCCCGCGCCGACCAAGACCAATCTGACGAAGTAATTCACTTCACACAGAATTTTCAGGAAGCACTTTCTCCGTAATGGGGAGGGTGCTTCCTTCTTTTTGATCGGCAGAACGTTTGTTTTTGTGCTAAATTCACAAAAAATTTTCGCTTTTCAGCAAAATTCGCTTTTCTCCCGCGCGAAAGTGTGCTATACTGAAATAGGATATTCTGACACAGGCGCCGCGTGGGATGGCGGCGCGAAAGGGGCGTATACCTTTGATGAACAAACGTTTGCAGGAACAGGTTGTCAACGTGCTGAATCGCCTGAGTGTACCCATCACGATTCTGGATGCGGATTCGGACAGACTGCCGGACGGGATGCCGCTATCTACGCTTCGCCTGACTGAGGGCGAAGCGCGCGCCATGCTGGGCAGCCTGTATATGGCGGTGCCGTCGCTGCATATCGTGCTGACTTGCGCCGAGCAGCAGCCCGGTGCGCGCGATGTGCTGCAGCTGGCGGCGATGCTGATTGCCGCGCTCGACCACTCCGGCGAAAATCGCACCGAGAGCAGCAGCGACGTGTATTGCCGCGCGCTCCGGGGCGACCTGATGGGCAGCGAGCTGGAGGCGCTCAGCCACGAGCATCAGCTGCCGCAGGAGATGGATCGCACGGTCATGCTCTTCCACATCGTGCAGACCGAAAACGAGTGCGCCTATGACCTGCTGCGGGACATTACGCCGGTGCAGGACAAGGATGTGCTGCTGAACATGGATCGTCACACCGTTGTGCTGATTAAGGAAATGACGGATGTGGAGACGATTGACGACCTGCACCAGTTTGCACAGGCGCTGCAAGAGACGCTGATGGGCGAGACGGCGCACCAGATGACCGTCGGCATCGGCAAAATGCGCCGCACCATCGACGAATTGCGCGACAGCTACAACGAAGCGCGCCGTGCTATTGAAGTCGGACGCATCTTCAAGCCGGAAGAGAGCATTTATATTTACAGCCGCCTGATTCTGGAGCGCTTCCTGATGGAGCTGCCGCAGGACATCAGCGCTTATTATCACGGGCTGCTCTTCAACCGCAAGAATCAGCGCCTGTTCAACGAGGAAATGCTCTACACCATCGAAATGTTCTTCAAGAAGGACTTGAATCTGTCCGACACGGCGCGTCAGCTCTATATTCACCGCAATACGCTGGTGTATCGGCTGGACAAGGTGCAGCGGCAGACAGGGCTGGATTTGCGCTCCTTCGACGATGCCATCACCTTCAAAATCCTGATGGAGTTGAAAAAAGTCAGCGGCGACAAAGCGCCCCGGAAATAAACGATAAGGAGGATTTTTCCCATGAAAAAGAAACTTGCGCTCGTGCTGTCTCTTGTCCTGTGCTGCGCGATGCTCAGCGGCTGCACGACGCTCACCGCTCTGATGGGAAAGCAGATGGCGAATGCCGCCACCGACGAAACCAGCGGCGACACCGTCACGATTTCCCGCGAGGAGTATGAGAAGTACAAGCAGTTCGACAAGCTGCTGGAACTGATGGACATCGTAGACGAAGGGTACTTCGAGGACTACGACAAGCAGAATTTGCTTGACGGCGCGGCGGACGGCCTGCTCTCCGGGCTGGGTGATCCGTACACCTTCTACTACACACCCGAAGAGTACGCTAAGCTCTGGGAGGATGACGAAGGTGAATATGCGGGTGTCGGCATCCAGATTTCCACGTCCTATCTGACGGGAATCTGCACCATCAGCCGCGTGTTCGACAACGGCCCGGCGCATGAGGCGGGCGTCCGCAAGGGCGATATCCTCTATAAGGTGGAGGATTTGTATGTCAATTCCAGCACCATTAACGATGCGGTAGATATCATGCGCGGCACGCCGGGCACGGATGTGCACGTCACGTTCCTGCGTGGTACGGAAGAAATGGCGTACACGCTCACGCGCGCGAACATTAACGTCAACCGCATTGATTCCATGATGCTGACCGACGAAATCGGCTACATTTATCTCTACGACTTTGCAGGCGACTGCGCTGAAAAGTTTGAAACAACCGTTAATAAAATGGTGGAGAACGGCACGAAGGGCTTGATTATCGACCTGCGCGACAATCCCGGCGGCTGGGTGAACGACGCGCAGAGCATCGCCGACATCTTCCTTGACAAGGGGACGCTGTGCTATTTGCAGTACAAGAACGGTGAACGCTACTACTACCGCACAAAGGACGGCAAGGTGGAGATACAGCTGGTGATCCTTGTCAACGAGAACAGCGCATCGTCCTCCGAAATCCTCACCGGCGCACTGCGTGACCGCGCAAATGCGACCGTTGTTGGCAAAAAGACTTACGGCAAGGGCATCGTGCAGTCGGTTGTGCCGCTCTCCGACGGTTCTGGGATGCAGATTACCGTTGCGCAGTACTACACGCCCAACGGCTATGCGGTGCACAAGCAGGGCATCACGCCGGACGTGGAAGTGGACGGAGACAACGGCATGTACGAGTTGGGCGATCTGACCGACGCACAGCTTGCAAAAGCGCTGGAGGTCATGCAGGAAAAGCTCGCGGAAACGAAATAATCACCAACAGCCGGGGGAGCACGAACGCTGTCCCGGCTTTTTGCATACGAAAAAAGCGCTGGAACGTACATTCCAACGCCTTTTTGCGTTTGAGAGACGAATTAGTCCTCGTCCTCTTCCGCATTCTGTTCTTGGAAAATTTCAAAGACGGCGTTCAGCACGTCCTCGTCCTCCACACCGGAGTAGGTTTCTTCGTCGCCTTCGCGAATGACCTTGAGAATCACCACTTCGTCCTGCTCGTCGTCATCCTCAATTTCTTCATCGTCCAGCGGAATCATCACCATGTAGTCGTCGTTGTTGTACTCGACCACGTCCAGCAGCAGGAACTCCACATCGTTGCCGTTTTCATCGGTCAGCGTGATGATGTCCTCGTCCTGAATTTCGCTCATCGTCAGCCTCCTGCGTCACTCCGCGTCGGTGAACATGCTGTCGTCGCCCTCGTCGCCGTCGGCGAAGTTGTAGTCGTCGGCAAACATCTGCTTAAATTCTTCGAAGATGGCATCGGTGATGCTGTCATCTTCTTCCGGAACAAATTCTTCCGTTTCGTCATCGACGATTTCAGAGCGGAGAATTACGACCTCGTCGTCATTTTCATCCTGCGGGACCAGCACCACATACTCGTTGTCGCCATGTTCCATGCGGGCGGCGATGTCATAGAGATATTCCGTGCCGTCCTCGTCGGTCATCACGACCACGTCCAGATCATCTTCATCCTGCACGTCCTGCGGATTCAGTTCAGGGGTGTTGGGGGTATCAGTCATGATAGCTGCCTCCTTCAATTGCACTTAGGAACCTCCCACATTGTAGCACATCGGGCGCGCTTGTGCAAGCGTTTCCGGCGTTGACAGGCGGAAAATTTTATGATATTATCGGGAAAACGCGGAAAGGGAGATTGGCGAATGATACCAGCGGTGATTCAGGCGCTTCTACCTCAACATCCGGGCGAAGAGAACCGCATCGGGCATTCGGGCGCGCAGGTCGTGATGTATGAGGACTGTGTGCTGAAAGTGCAGCCGGACACGGGAAATGCGGCGAATGAGGGCATCATGCTGCGGTTTTTGAAGGGGCGGCTGCCCGTGCCGGAGGTGCTGGCGGAGGCGGTGCAGGGTGGAATGCGCTATCTGCTGATGACGCGCCTTCGCGGGCGGATGCTCTGCGATGAAGCCTTTCTGGACAATCAGCCGCTGCTGGCGCGCCGGATGGCGGATGCGGCGGAGATGCTCTGGAATGTCGACATTGCGGGCTGTCCCTGCTCCTATGTGCTGGACGACGTCCTGCAAAAGGCGGAAGCGGACATCGCCGCTGGGCGCGTTACCATTGACACCGCGAATCAGCCGGACACATACGGCGCAGGTGGATTTGCATCGCCAGAAGCGCTGCTGGCGTGGCTGAAAGCGAACCGTCCGCCGGAAACGCTTGTGTTGTCCCACGGCGACTTCTGTTTGCCGAACATTCTCGCGGATGAAAAGGGGATTGTCGGCTTCATTGATCTGGGGCAGGCGGGCTGTGCCGACCGATGGCGCGACCTCGACCAAGGCTTATGGAGCATGTGGGCGAATACGACCGGACTTTTCGGCGGAAGGGCGCGCCCGTTTGACCGAAACGCCCTCTTTTCCGCGCTGAATCTCCCGATTGATGAGGAAAAACTGCGCTACTACTCGCTTTTGAGCGAACTTTGCCCCTGAAAAAACGCCGCTCACTGCCATTGTCAAGCAGTGAACGGCGTTTCGTCGTCAGCGGATAACAAGTTCCATCGGGTAGTGGTCAGAGCCGCGGATTCTGGGGTGTGCGTTCGCATCGACTATGCGCTCCACCATGCGTTCGGACACAAGAAAGTAATCCAGCCCGCCCGCGCGAATGCCCTTGCGATAGGCGAACGCACCGGGCGCGGTGTCCGGATGAACGTGGCGATAAGCATCAACGAAGCCGCTTTGCAGAAGCGCCGCCATCCCGCTGCGTTCCTCGCGCGTGAAGCCCGGAACGTGCATTCCCTGCGACTTTCCGGCTAAATCCGCATCGTTGTAGGCGGCATTCAAGTCCCCGCAGAGAATGACGGGTTTCTGCGCATCAAGCGCCTGCAAATGACGAAGCAGCGCGTCATTCCATGCGACACGCTCTGGCAGGCGGCTCAAATCCGCCGCGACGTTCGGCGCGTAGGCGTTCACAAGGTAAAAGTCACCCAAATCCGCCGTAATCACACGCCCCTGCGTATCCGTTTCATCCTCGCACAAGCCGAAGCGAGAGGATACAGGCGTTCGCAGTGTCAGCACCGCTGTGCCGGAATAGCCGGGGCGGTCGGCGTAATTCCAAATGCCTGTAAAACCCGGCAAATCCAGCTCACCTTGACCAGCCTGCAACTTCGTCTCCTGCAGGCAGTAAACATCCGCGTCCAGCCGCGCGAAAGCATCCAGCAGCGTCCGGTTCATCAGCGACCGAAAGCCGTTGATATTCCACGAAATCAGCTTCATTTCTGCTCCTTACCGGTATCCCAGCGCGTCCCACTCTGGCGGGTCGGTGCTGTCGCGCCCGGTGTAGCATTCCGGGAAAAGCGCCGCCGTCGAGTACGGTTCATCTGCCGCGTACAGGTGCGAAAGGTCGCCTGACTGCATACAGCGGAACACGACCTCGCCCTTGACGCGCTCTTCCGTCACCAGCGTGGTCACGCTGGACGGCTGCGTGCAGAAGCCGTGCCACAGCAGCATTGGCGACGCGCCCAGCAAGTGCCCGATGCACGCCATCATGATGCCGAAGTGGCAGAACAGCACAATCGTGTCCGGCTGGTTATTTTCGCAGCGGTACAGATGACCCTCGCGAGTCATACCGTAGCGCGCTAGCAGCGCATCCATGCCCGCCTGCGTTTCACGCCAAATCGCATCGACCGTGCCGACGCGGAACAGTTCATCCTCCGTCCAGTGATTCACGTCGTACAGCAGCGGATGCCCCTGCCACAGCCGCGGCTTGTAGTCCCACGGAATCCGCTCTGCGCCCGTTTCCGGGTCAATGCTCCGTCCGCGGAACTCCGCCAGCCACGGCAGCGTTTCCGCCGTGCGGTGCGTGCGCTCCAAGGTGTACCGCGCGGTTTCCTGCGCACGCCCCAGCGGGGAGGCGTAGAAGTCCCGCACGTCGAGTTTTGCCAGCCGAAGCGACAGCAGCTGCGCCTCCCGATGCCCTTTCAAGGTCAGCGAATCGTGCTTGTAGTCCGGTTCGGCATGGCGGACAAACATCAGTTTCATCGTTTTGCACCTCATACTATTTCAAAATGAGAATGCGCCAAGATGCGCCGCGAATTTTTCGTTCTGGCTAACGGGAGTG
>ERZ1106943.63-NODE-63-length-141847-cov-24.386884_pt1 | contig 141847 bp, 116 predicted proteins | sample MGYA00403671_ERZ1106943 | MGnify/ENA primary metagenome ERZ1106943 (study PRJEB35170, sample SAMEA104062427) | human gut metagenome | biome: human gut; feature: human-associated habitat; material: faeces | place: Denmark | collected 2012-06-14 ...
GCTCATTGGGGACTTGCACCCGTTAGCTAATACTCATGCCGAGCATACAAAGAAAAACGGGGATATATGCCACACGGCACATATCCCCGTCCATTTAAACATCAGACGAATTAATTGTCTCTAACTTCCCAACCCAATGCACTGGCACCCAAAACGGCTGCATCAGCATCTTTCAACTGGGAAAGCAACAACTTGGTTTTTCCTTCGTAGATCTTCAGTACATTTTCTTCCATCGCTTTCTGAACCGGCTTCATGATATAATCACCAGACTTAGCCAGACCACCAAAGAGGATAATTGCTTCAGGACTGGAGAAAGCAATGAAGTTTGCCAAAGCTGTACCAAGGATAGTTCCTGTATATTCGAAAATATCCTGAGCCAGTTTGTCACCCTTAACAGCTGCATCATAAACATCTTTCGACACAATTTCTTCTGCCGGAATGTTTCTCAGCAAACTAGGACCTGTACGCTGTACCAAAAACTCACGAGCAGTACGGGCTACACCCGTAGCTGAGCAATAAGTTTCCAAACATCCTTTACGTCCGCAACCGCAAGCACGTCCTTCCGGATTCACAATAACATGACCCAATTCTCCAGCAAAGCCATCGTGACCATATACCAACTGACCGTTGATTACGATACCACTACCAACTCCTGTACCTAAAGTGATCATGATAAAATCCTTCAAACCGCGAGCTGCACCATAAGCCATTTCACCAATTGCTGCAGCATTTGCATCGTTTGTTAACGCCGTCGGAATGCCTAACTTTTCTTCAAACATGGCAGCCAATGGAATCACTCCCTTCCAAGGAAGATTCGGGGCAAATTCAATTGTACCATTATAGTAGTTACCATTCGGAGCGCCGACACCCATACCTTTAATTCTCTCTGCACCGCCAACCTGCTGCAGCAGCGGAAGAAGTTTCTTGCACACAGCATCAACATACTCGTCGATTTTATCATACTGCTGTGTCTTTACTGAATCAGAAACTAACACATTACCACGAGAATCGACAATACCAAATACTGTATTTGTACCACCGATATCCATTCCTACCACATAAGGTTTTTCCATGTTTACAGTCATGACATTACATTTTTTAGGGTTAATTCTATCACGCAAATGTATAGAATACCACTAAACAGAGCAAATTTTTTTTCATTTATTTATCGAATATCTGTAACTTTTTCTAACTTCGCAATGTCTAACAAACACAAGCAAAAGAAACATGATACATTTGAAAGACATCAACAAGACCTATCACAACGGAGCACCGCTCCATGTATTGAAGGGAATTAATCTCGACATCGAGAAAGGAGAATTTGTCTCCATTATGGGAGCTTCGGGCTCAGGTAAATCTACACTGCTCAACATCCTTGGCATTTTGGACAATTATGATTCAGGAGAATATTACCTGAATGATGTCCTGATCCGGAATCTGAGCGAAACCAAAGCTGCTGAATACCGGAACCGAATGATCGGATTCATTTTTCAGTCGTTCAATCTTATTCCGTTTAAGAATGCCATGGAAAATGTAGCTCTTCCTTTATTCTATCAAGGGGTAAACCGGAAAAAGAGGAATCAGCTGGCACTGGAATATCTGGATAAACTGGGACTCAAAGAGTGGGCTCATCACATGCCTAACGAACTTTCCGGCGGACAGAAACAGCGGGTGGCCATTGCCCGGGCACTAATATCAAAGCCTCAGATCATCCTGGCTGATGAACCGACCGGAGCCTTGGACAGTAAAACCTCCGTAGAAGTCATGCGGATACTGAAAGAGCTCCATGATAAAGAAGGACTGACAATCATTATTGTTACGCATGAAAGCGGAGTCGCCAATCAAACCAATAAGATTATCCACATTAAAGACGGGGTCATCGAACGGATTGAAGATAACATTGATCACAATGCTTCACCTTTCGGAAAGAACGGATTTATGAAATAGCATGTGTTATGATTGATCTGATACAAGAAATATATGGAACCATCCAACGCAACAAACTGCGTACGGTTCTTACCGGATTCTCTGTCGCATGGGGAATCTTTATGTTAATAGTTTTGCTGGGAGCAGGAAACGGACTGATCAATGCTTTTGAAGGACAGACACGGGACATGAAAATGAATTCTATGAAAATCTATCCCGGATATACTTCCAAGCCTTATAACGGATTAAATGAAGGAAGAAGTATTTCACTGGATGATACAGACAGAGAACTGACTGCTACTGCATTCTCTAAGAATATTATCACGACAGGAGCTACCATCAGCAAAGGAAGCGTTTATCTCAACTTCGAAAAAGAAAATGTAAGCATATCACTTGATGGGGTTTTCCCCAGTTATCCGGAACTGGAAGCAATCAAAATCAAGAAAGGACGTTTCATCAACGAACGCGATATGAAAGAACGCCGCAAAGTGATTGTATTGCATGAGAAAACAGCCAAACAACTTTTTCCCAAAAGCCAACCTCTAGGAAAGTACCTCAACGCACAAGGTGTTTCTTATCAGGTCGTAGGGATCTATACAGACCAAAACAGTTTCTCTCCGTCGGCTTTGATTCCCTTTACTACCTTGCAGGTTGTATATAATAAAGGTGACAGTATTGACAACATCACATTTACAACCCGGGGACTTACCAGTGAAGCCGAGAACGAACTGTTTGAGAAAGATTACCGTCAGGTTATGGGAAGCAAAAAAATGTTTGCGGCAGATGATGACGGTGCTATATGGATATGGAACCGCTTTACCCAATATCTCCAGCAACAGGCAGCCAATCAGACCTTACACATTGCGATCTGGGTAATCGGAATCTTTACGTTGCTGAGCGGCATTGTGGGAGTCAGCAACATCATGCTGATTACCGTGCGCGAACGTACTCACGAATTCGGCATACGAAAAGCACTGGGAGCAAAACCTTCCTCCATTCTATGGCTGATTATATCTGAAAGCGTTGTCATCACAACATTCTTCGGATACATCGGCATGGTAGCCGGAATTGCCGTTACCGAGTACATGAACAAAGTGGCCGGAACGCAAACCATGGATGCAGGCTTGTTTAGCGTAACAGTCTTTGAAAATCCGACAGTAGATATTCACATCGCTATCCAGGCCACCCTGACACTTATTATTGCCGGAACTCTGGCCGGTCTTTTCCCTGCAAGAAAAGCTGTCCGCATCCGGCCTATTGAAGCACTTAGAGCAGACTGATTATGAAACAATTTGATCTAGATACGTGGGAAGAAATACTTGTCACGATCACACGAAACAAGACACGAAGCCTTTTAACCGCATTCGGTATATTCTGGGGAATCTTCATGCTGATTTCTCTGCTGGGCGGTGCGAAAGGTATGCAGGAAACATTGTCACTCCAGTTTAAAGGATTTGCCACAAATTCCGGATTCATGGGCACGAACCAGACAAGCAAGGCTTACCGGGGATTCCAGCAAGGACGTTACTGGGATCTGGAAAACAAAGATGTAGAACGGATCCTGCGCAATGTGGAAGGAGCAAACGTCGTTACTCCGACACTTGCACGCTGGGGAGTGAACATTGTCTACAACGAACAAAAGATCTCCGGAACCCTGAAAGGACTCTATCCTATTTACAGCCAAATAGAAGAACCCCTGATCACGCAAGGGCGCTACCTGAACGATATGGATGTAAGAGATAACCGGAAAGTTTGCATCATCGGCAAACAAATCTATGAATCCTTATTCCCGGGAGGAGAAAACCCCTGCGGAAAATACATCGAAATCAACGGTATCTATTATCAGGTGATCGGCGTAAACATGGGAACAGGAAATGTTTCTATCCAGGGAAATACGGAAACTTCTGTTATCATTCCATTCAGCACCATGCAGAACAATTATAATTTCGGTCAGAAAGTCCAGATGATTGCCTATACTGCACGGAAAGGATATGCCATCAGCGAAGTGGAAAAGGATATCGCCAGGATTGTGAAACAGGCACATCTGATCCATCCGGACGATGACCAGGCACTCGTACAGCTGAATGCCGAAGTTCTTTTTGGCATGATGGACAACCTTTTCTCAGGTATACGCATCCTGGGATGGATGGTCGGTTTGGGAACCTTGCTTGCAGGGGCGATCGGAGTCAGCAACATCATGATGGTTACAGTGAAAGAACGTACCACAGAAATCGGTATCCGGCGGGCAATCGGTGCACGGCCCAATGATATTCTCCAGCAGATTCTTTCTGAAAGCATTGTGCTGACAAGCCTTGCAGGAATGAGCGGAATTACCTTTGCGGTCTTTCTTCTGAACATCGTAGAAAGCGCCACATCGACTCCGACAGCACCAATCCATTTTCAAATCAGCTTCTGGCAGGCAATCGGAGCTTGCATTTTGCTGATCATACTTGGACTTCTGGCCGGACTGGCACCCGCATACCGGGCCATGGCCGTAAAACCAATTGAAGCAATCAGAGACGAATAAACCAATATAAAAACGACAAACAAGTGAATATTAACCCATTTATTAACAAAACAAACACCTTTTCTTATGAAAAAGTACATTAAAATAGCTCTGCTGGTAATTCTGGCATTGATTTTCATCGGAACCTTTGTATTCCTTTATCAAAAATCCCAACCCAAAGAAACTATTTATGACGTATTGACTGCTGAAAAAGATACGTTAGTGCAAACCACCGTAGCAACCGGAAAGATTGAACCACGCGATGAAGTCCTGATCAAACCTCAGATCTCGGGTATCATTGCCGAAGTCTATAAGGAAGCCGGACAAAAAATCAAGAAAGGAGAAGTTATTGCTAAAGTCAAAGTAATCCCGGAACTTGGTTCACTGAACGCCGCTGAAAGCCGGGTAAGACTGGCTGAGATGAACGGACGACAGGCCGAAACCGACTTGCAGCGCATGGAGAAACTGTATAAAGGCAAACTGGTCAGCAGTGAAGAATACGAAAAAACTCTTCTGACAACCCAGCAGGCCCGTGAAGAACTTCAGGCAGCTAAAGATAATCTGGAAATCGTAAAAGAAGGTATCACGAAAAACAGTGCTTCGTTCAGCAGCACACTGATCCGATCCACAATTGACGGATTGATTCTGGACGTACCTATCAAAGTGGGTAACTCCGTTATCATGAGCAATACCTTCAATGACGGAACCACCATCGCTACCGTGGCAGACATGGGTGATCTGATCTTCCGCGGAAACGTAGATGAAACGGAAGTGGGACGCATTCACGAAGGAATTCCCGTAAAAATCACTTTAGGAGCTTTACAGAATATGCAGTTTGATGCCACTCTGGAATATATTTCTCCGAAAAGCACGGAAAACAACGGAGCCAATCAGTTTGAAATCAAAGCAGCCATCCAGGTGCCGGACAGCGTAACGATCCGTTCAGGCTACAGCGCCAATGCCGAAATGGAACTGCAGCGTGCCGACAATGTAGTTGCCATTGCTGAAAGTGCCATTGAATTCGAAAATGATTCAGCCTTTGTCTATGTCCTGACCGACAGCGTACCGGTCCAGAAGTTCGAACGCCGTTCAGTGACTACCGGAATCAGCAACGGTATCAAGATCGAAATCAAGAAAGGATTGAATGCAGGTGAACAAGTACGCGGACTGAAGAAAGGAGAATAAGCCATGATAACAACCAAACAAAAATATCTCGCAACATTAACTTTTTGTGCCTGCACACTCTCTGTCCAGGCACAGGAGGCCTGGAGCCTGAAACAATGTATCAACTATGCCATCGAACATAACCTGACCATCAAGCAACAGGAAGCAAGCCGTGACCAGAGTGAAGTGGAATTGAATACAGCCAAATGGAGCAGACTGCCCGATTTGAACGGAAGTGCTTCCCACTCTTTCAACTTCGGCCGAAGCCTGCAGGCTGATAATACTTACCAGAGTATCAATACACAGAACACCGGTCTGAACCTGACAACCAGTGTCCCGTTGTTTACCGGTATGCAGATTCCTCACAGCATTTCACTGGCCAAACTGAATCTGAAAGCAGCCATCGAGGATCTGAACAAAGCCAAAGAAGATATCAGCATTCAGGTTGCATCCGCCTATCTGCAAGTTCTGTTCAATGAAGAACTGGCTAAGGTGGCCCACCAGCAAGTCAGCTTAAGTCAGGAGATGCTGAAGCAGCAAGAAGCCTATTACCAGAACGGCAAAGCCTCAGAAGCAGAATGGCGCGAAGCGCAGTCGCGTGTGGCACAAGACCAACTGTCTGCCGTTCAGGCCGACAACAATTACCAACTGGCCCTACTCGACCTCAGTCAGTTGCTGGAACTGCCTTCTCCGGATGACTTCCGCATCGTTTCACCTGAAGTAGACGAACAAGCCCTGACTGCTTCGCTCACCTCACCGACTGAAATCTATTCACAGGCGGTACTTTCAAAACCTTCAATCCTTGCTGCACAATATCGTCTGGAAGGAGCACGGCACAATATTCGTATTGCCCAAAGCCGATATTATCCGCAATTGAACTTCGGTGCCGGTCTGAGTACGAACTATTATAATGTCTCCGGACGGGAAAACGGAAACTTCGGTGCACAACTGAGAGACAATTTCAGCCAGTATATAGGTCTTTCTCTGAGCATTCCTATCTTCAACCGGTTTAGTACCCGCAATCAGGTGAGAAGCGCACGCATCCAGCAAAGCAATCTGAACTGGCAGCTGGAAGAAAGTAAAAAGACACTCTACAAAGAAATCCAGCAAGCTTACTACAATGCTCTGGGTGCTGAAAGCAAATTGCAGAGCAGCCGTACGGCCGATGAAGCAGCCGAAGCCTCCTTTCTCCTGATGAAAGAGAAATATGCCAACGGGAAAGCCAATGCTACTGAATATAACGAAGCAAGAACAAACTGGATGAAAGCCGTATCCGATCGTATTCAGGCCAAATACGACTTTATCTTCCGGACCAAAATCCTGGATTTCTACAAAGGTGTTCCTCTCACCTTATAAAGCATAATATATGACCCTTCGATGCCCCGTAATCGTATATACGTTGGAGCCTCATCGTACTACTCGATGACCCGCAAACGTATATACGTTGCGGCCTCATCGTATATATAATTTTTCAGAAGCCAGCTTTTCATTCAGGCCCGATCTCTGTATGTTTCTTTTCCAGACTCCTGAAAGCAGAAGGTGTCATTCCTAAATGCTTTTTTACATATTGGGCAAAAAAGGACACATTAGAGAACTCAAAGTCCATGGCTATTTCCTTAATACTTTTATTCGAATATTTCAGTTCCAGAATGATGTGCTCTATTGCATTCTCATAGATAAGCGTCAACGCCCGCTTACCGCTCACCTTTTTGATAACCCGTGACAAATATTTGGGAGAATAACAAAACATTTCCGCATAATATTCCAGCGTACGATGTTTTCCATTATCCGCAGCCAAAGCTTCCATAAATTGCTTGAATATAAAATCCGGCTGTGCCACCAGCCCTGTATCAGTCCGCAACTCCTTGTCCACTGATTTTCGGGTCGTTTCCGCAATCATTTCTTCAAAAAAAGCCGAAGCAATATACAACAGTATTTCTTTTTGAAGTTCATCCATTTCAGCCTTGACCTTATGCTCCATCAGATTCAGATACAGGAAAAAATAGTTACTTTCATCCTCTTCAAAATGCTTGACCGGCTGATTCTGGATATAACAGATAGACTTCCACGTATACTTCTTGGTCTGGGTCAGCCTACGAATAAAACGGTTGGAAAAGCAAATTACCCGGGCACGACAGTTCGGACTTGTCAGCACCTGCGCAATCAATGTATTCGGCAAACTGACAATTAAATCATTATGCCGTAAGATACGAGACACATTGTTCAATTCAAGTCTGATCTCACCTTCCAGACAATAGATCATGAGAAACATATCGAGCTTAACATTTCTGTTCTCCTGAAACACATCCTCCAGCCGATCCGACAGAAACAGATAATCATCTGCATAACAGCCTTGTCTGACTTTCCGCTGAAGCATATCCATATTTATATGTTTGATAATCTCTTCCATCTTTTAATTTTTCTGCAAAGATGGGGAATAATCCGACAGGTTATCTATTCCATTTTCACCTATCTCTATTCTGTTTTCCACTTTCAGGCCATCCGACAATGCTCCAAGGAAAAACAGAACATTTCTGTACGAAAATTCATAGCATGCCGTATGAAACGAGAGACTACTTTTGCACGAACAAAAAAAATGAATATGACAAGAGAAATCAAAAAACTAAAAACATGGCTCATGTTAACAGCCATCTGCGCAATAGGAGCAACCTCCTGTAAAACAGAAACCAAACAGAACGAAAGCAAGAACTACAAACTGTCCGGGCTGATACGGACAAGGAAATCACAACAGCCTATTCTGCTTCCATCGAAGGAATGCAGGACATTGACATCTATCCTCAAGTAGCCGGATACATCGAAAAGCTGAATGTCTCGGAAGGGGATATTGTCCGAAAAGGAGAAATCCTGTTTGTCATTGACCAGGTTCCCTACAAGGCAGCGCTGCAAACGGCCATCGCCAATGTAGAAGCCGCCCAGGCTAATCTGGTAACAGCCGAGCTTACCTATAAGAGTACTCAGGAACTATATGCCAAAAAGGTTGTCTCCAGTTTCAATCTTCAAACAACCGAAAATGCCTATCTCACTGCAAAAGCACAATTATCACAGGCTAAAGCGCAAGAAGTAAATGCCCGAAACGACCTTTCCTATACAGAAGTGAAGAGTCCAAGTGACGGAGTCGTCGGCATGCTGCCTTACCGGGTAGGAACCTTAGTCAGTTCAAACATGCCACAACCTTTAACCACCGTGTCCGACAATTCAAATATGTATGTTTACTTTTCCATGACGGAGAATCAGTTTCTCTCTCTGGCCCGCCAGTATGGAACAATAGAAAAAGCCTTGCAAGACATGCCGCCTATCCAGCTTCAGCTTAATGACGACTCCATTTACGATGAGCCGGGAAAGATTGAATCTATCAGCGGCGTCATCGACAAAGAAACAGGAACCGTGGGAGTACGTGCTGTTTTCCCCAATGCTTCCCGCCTCTTACACAGCGGTGCTTCCGGAAAGGTACTGATTCCAAGTAGTTATAAGCAATGTATCCTCATTCCACAAGGTGCCACCATCAAATTACAGGATAAAATACTGGTTTATAAAGTTGTTGACGGAAAAGCTGTATCAACTCTGATCAAAGTAGCTCCGGTCGACGACGGAAAAGAATACATCGTACTGGACGGACTCAAAGCCGGTGATGAGATTGTTGCCGAAGGAGCCGGAATGGTCCGCGAAGGCACACAGGTCAAATAATTAACAGAAGCTTATGAAAGGAAACGTATTCATCAAACGGCCTGTCATGGCCTTGTCTATATCCATTTTGATTCTGATCGTTGGATTCATTTCACTTTATACCCTTCCCGTAGAACAATATCCGGATATTGCTCCGCCGACCGTGCGCGTGGAAGCAACTTATACGGGAGCTGATGCCGACGCCGTGATGAACAGTGTCATCATGCCGCTCGAAGAAAGCATCAATGGAGTTGAAAACATGATTTACATTACCTCTACGGCTACCAATGCCGGAACAGCCGAGATCCTGGTTTACTTCAAACAAGGCACCGACCCTGATATGGCTGCGGTCAACGTACAAAACCGGGTTTCGGAAGCACAAGGGCTTTTGCCTTCTGAAGTAACAGCCATCGGTGTCAGCACCATGAAGCGCCAGAACAGTTATCTTCAGATCAACAGCCTCATCAGTCCGGACAAGCGCTACGACGAAACTTTTCTGGCCAATTATCTGGATATAAACGTGATTCCGCAAATCAAACGTATCCAGGGTGTCGGTGATGTCCAGCTGATGGGAGATACATACAGTATGCGTATCTGGATGAAGCCGGAGAAAATGGCTCAATACGGACTAACCCCATCGGATGTAACAGCCGTACTGAACGAACAAAATATAGAAGCCCCCACAGGCTCTCTGGCTGAAAGTTCAGATAATGTATTCCAGTATACCATGAAATACAAAGGCCGTCTGAAAAGTACAGAAGAATTTGAGAATATAGTCTTACGCTCTCAAAAAGACGGTTCCGTACTTCGGATCAAAGATATTGCTGAGGTGGAACTGGGAAGAGAATCATACAGTTTTCACGGGGAAGCCGACGGAGTTCCCGGAGTTACCTTTATGACATTTCAGGTAGCCGGAGCCAATGCAACGGCAGTCAACGAAGAAATATCCCAGTTATTGGATGAAATTTCAAAAGACCTTCCTGAAGGTACGGAATTCATTCAGATGATGAGTGTCAATGACTTTCTTTTTGCCTCCATTGACAATGTAATTGAGACTCTGGTTATTGCCATTATCCTGGTTGTTCTGGTTGTCTATTTCTTCCTCCATGACTTCAAGAGTACTCTCATTCCGACCATATCCATACTTGTTTCACTGATCGGAACCTTCGCATTCCTCTCCATCGCCGGGTTCAGTATCAACATTCTGACATTGTTTGCCCTCGTACTAGCCATCGGTACAGTGGTGGACGACACGATCATCGTAGTAGAAGCAGTGCAGGCTAAATTCGATGTAGGCTACCGTTCTCCCTATCTGGCCACCAAAGATGCCATGAATGATGTGACCATGGCCGTTATTTCGTGTACCTGTGTCTTCATGGCGGTATTTATCCCGGTTACTTTTATGGGAGGTACTTCCGGTGTATTCTACACTCAGTTCGGTGTGACAATGGCCGTAGCGGTAGGACTTTCGTGTATCAATGCCCTCACGCTCTGCCCCGCCCTCTGCGCCATGATGATGAAACCTTCGGATACAGAAAAAAATGTCCGGAGCTTCAACGGCAGAATACGTGCTGCCTACAATGCCTCTTTCAACGTTTTGATGAGCAAGTACAAAAAGGGACTGATGTTCTTCTTCCACCATCGCTGGATGGTATGGACCTCACTGGGACTGGCATCCATTCTGTTGGTTTATCTGATGGGTACCACCAAAACCGGACTCGTTCCGCAGGAAGACCAGGGAACCATGATGATCAATATCAGTACCTCACCGGGAAACTCTCTGGCCGAGACCAATAAAGTAATGGACAAAGTGCAGGATATTCTGAGAGCCACTCCGGAAATAGAACACTATTCCCGTATTACCGGTTATGGTTTGATTTCCGGACAGGGAACTTCCTACGGATCCGTTATCGTCCGCCTGTATCATTGGGATAAGCGAAAAGGTAAGGAACATACGGTAGATGCCGTCATGAAACGCCTGAACGCACAGTTCAGCAACATCAAGGAAGCGCAGGTGTTCTGCTTCCAGCCTGCCATGATTCCGGGCTACGGAACAGGTAACTCTGTGGAACTTTATATGGAAGACAAGACAGGCGGCGAAATGGAACCTTTCTACAACTCCGTCATGCAGTTCATAGGTGCGCTCAATGAACGTCCGGAAGTAGCCATGGCTTACAGCTCATACGCCATGAACTTCCCGCAAGTAGCCGTAGACGTAGATGCAGCCAAATGCAAGCGGGCAGGCCTCAGTCCCAACGATGTACTCGATGCATTGGGAGCGTACTGCGGAGGATCATACGTATCCAATTACAACAAATTCGGAAAAGTATACCGCGTTATGATCCAGGCATCTCCTGAATCACGTCTGGATCAGCATGCCCTGGACAATATGTTTGTACGCAACGGAGATGAAATGGCTCCTGTCAGCCAGTTTGTTACTTTACGCAATATACAGGGGGCAGAAATTGCCAAGCGATTCAATCTGTACAATACGATCAACGTCAACGTAAACGCGACAGAAGGATACTCCTCCGGTGAGGTTCAGCAAGCGATCAGGGAAGTAGCAGCACAGACCTTGCCTTCGGGCTACGGTTATGAATACGGAGGTATGGCCCGTGAAGAAGCCGGAAACAGTGGAGCACAGACCGTCTTCATCTATACCATCTGTGTCGTGCTTATCTACCTGATTCTTTCCTGTCTGTACGAAAGTTTTCTGGTTCCCCTTGCGGTCATTCTTTCCGTTCCGTTCGGACTGATGGGAAGTTTCCTGTTTGCCCGTATCGCCGGACTGGAAAACAACTTCTATTTGCAGACCGGAGCCATCATGCTGATCGGATTGCTGGCGAAAACAGCTATCCTGATCACAGAATATGCCATCGAACGGCGCCGTGCCGGAATGGGTATCATCTCTTCTGCTTACTCTTCCGCACAAGCCCGCTTCCGCCCCATCATCATGACTGTGCTCTGTATGATATTCGGTATGCTTCCGCTGATGTTCTCAAGCGGTGCCGGAGCCAATGGCAACAGTTCTCTGGCAACCGGTGTCGCAGGAGGTATGCTTATCGGAACATTGGCCCTGCTCTTCGTCGTTCCTGTATTCTTCATTGTATTTGAATACTTGCAGGAAAAGCTGCGCGGTCCCATGCAAAAGGAACCCGACCAACAGATTGTCTACGAAAAAGAACAGACTCTGATAGAAAAAAGTGCTTTTAATACAGAAAAATAAAGTATATGAAAACTCAAAATATAATTGCATTCAGCGCAACGCTTCTCCTGAGCAGTTGCGGAATCTATAGCAGCTATCAGCCTCAGACCTCCGTACCGGAAAACCTGTACGGAGAAGAGGTCGCCGTTTCCGATACAAACAGTATCGGAAACATCAACTGGCGCGACTTCTTTACCGATCCCTGTTTGCAGGAACTGATTGAAAAGGGTCTGCAACAGAACACAGACGTACAGACAGCCAAGCTGCGCGTCGAAGAAACAAAAGCTTCTTTACTTTCAGCCAAACTGGCCTTTCTCCCGTCTTTTGCCCTTTCGCCCCAGGGAAGTCTGAACACGGCAGAAAGTCAGGTTTCACGAACTTACACACTTCCGGTTACAGCCAGTTGGGAAATCGACATCTTCGGGAAACTGCGTAACTCCAAAAGACAGGCCAAAGCAGCTTACGCACAAAGCGAAGATTACAAACAAGCCGTATATTCCAGTTTGGTAGCGAACATAGCCAACACCTATTATACCCTGCTGATGCTCGACGAGCAACTTGAAATCTCACGGACAACAGCTGAGACATGGAAAGAAACCGTCGAATCAACTCAGGCACTGATGGAAGCAGGACAGGCTGATGAAGCGGCCGTCTCCCAGATGAAAGCAACTTACTTTGAAGTGAAAAATTCCGTAATCGATCTGGAAGAACAGATCAATCAGGTAGAAAACAGCCTGTCACTCCTGCTGGCCGAAACCCCTCACCGGATCCAAAGAGGGAAACTTTCGGAACAAAACTTTCCGTAGCAACTCGCAGTAGGAATCCCTCTGCAGATGTTGTCAAACCGTCCGGATGTACGCGTTGCCGAAAGAGAACTGGAACAGGCTTTTTATGTTACCAATCAGGCCAATTCAGCTTTCTATCCGTCAATAACGTTAAGTGGAAGCGCCGGATGGACCAATTCCATCGGCGGACTGATTACCAATCCGGGGAAATTCGTTACTTCCGCCCTCGCCTCACTCACCGAACCCTTATTCAACCGGGGAACACTCATTGCCCGACGAAAGATTGCCAAAGCACAACAGGAAGAGGCCTTGCTGGCTTTCAGACAAAAACTGCTGGATGCCGGCTCGGAAGTGAACGACGCTCTGGTGTCCTATCAGACCAGCAAAAAGAAAAAAGAAAATTACGAACAGCAGGTCGCTTCCCTGGAAACTGCCTTCAACAGCACATCATTGCTGATGGAACACGGCAATACCACTTATCTGGAAGTGCTGACGGCACGTCAGACCTTGCTAAGCGCCCAACTGTCGCAAACCGCCAACCAATTTAAAGAGATACAAAGTATGATTAATCTCTATCAGGCCTTAGGCGGAGGAAAGAAACTGTAGTTCTGTTGTTTTTTTGACAAAAGCTTCTTAACCGGTCACATTCTAAGCTCATTCTTACTTATCATTCACGCTTCATATTCATTATACTGAGAGCCTGCCGGTTAAGGGCTTTTGTTTTTCTACCATAAAATCCACACATTTCAGCTATTTCACCAGCTCTTTCCTGATAAAAGATTTCTGTCTTCCACGACGCCGTTTCTATCAATCAGCCCCGGATTCAGAGCATCATTACAACCGGCGGGCTCCTTCGTTCTTCCGTCTGTTTTCGTTCGATTCTTTCCGATAAGAATGCCCCTGTTCTTTCCGTCCCGGACGATATTCCGGACGTTTGTCTGATTCGTGACGCCCCGGACGGGTAACCGGCTTTTCAGGACGAGGCGATGGAGAAGGCTTGACAGAAGGCTTCATTACGGGACGTCCCGGACGGCCTGGACGAACGGGAAGAGGTTTGGGAGGTGCAGGACGATGAATAACATCCGGACGGGGAACCTTTTGGGGATGCGGATGCAGTCCCGGACGGAAATCATGTTTGCGGAAATCATCCCGGCAACGATAAAAGCCGGTATATACAGGATGATGATAGCGACCCGTAAAATGACGGCGATAATAGCTGGCTCCTCCAAAATGACAACGGGCATGAGCACCCCGATAAGTTAAATAATGAACCGGACGGGAAAAATAAAAATAATCATAATCCGTATATACCTTATATATTCTAAGGTAGCATACGTTATTCAAGGCGGAAACGGGACGGAAAAAATATTCAATTCCCATAAAACGCACATACTCCGGACTGGAAAGGATCCAGCGTAAATCATCGTTCCGCTCATCCAGAAAACGGTAATACGCATCAAGTGCAGCAGCATCCGCCCGGGCCATTCCGGAAAGATAGGGAGTAACATTGCTGAGGAAATCAAAATTAACCTCAAACAAATCATTATACTGATTCTGATTCAGATGCAACTCAAAGGCCATACGATCAGTCAGGAAACGGGCATTTACCCGGATATCTCCCAAGCCGGAGGCCGAAACAGGAAGCAGCATACAGGAAAAGACTGCCAGCAACCAAAACTTTTTCAAATACTGTTTCATACGCTTTTTCTTTTTTGATTACATTGCAAATTTAGCAAGGGAAAAAACTTCTTACAACAGATAATCCCCATGTTTGGATAGGAAGTCTCCTATTTTCATGGGGCATTTCCCTATTGGCACATAACAGCTTGTCCCGCCTACCGGCATTTCATCAGTAACAGGATTCCTCCGTTCGCCCCTTTATCAGGCCAGACGGATTCCTGTATCTTCCAAAACAATCAGACGTTTCTTATACAAATCTCCGACAGCTTTCTTGAATGTCTTCTTGCTGACACCGAAAGTCTCATAAATCACGCCGGCATCAGTTTTGTCATTCAAACTGATATGTCCGCCTTTTTCCTTGATATATTGAAGCAATGTTTCAGAGAAGTCATCCACTTTTTTGGCTCCGTAAGGCTGTAACTCAAGGTCGATCTTGCCGTCTTCACGCACCTGCTTGATATACGCTTTCAGCTTCATTCCCAGCTTGACCGGCTGGAAAATCTCATTCTGATAAAGCATACCGCTGAAACGATTGTCAACAATGACTTTAAATCCAAGATCTGTCTTTTGCCAGACCAGTACATCAACCTCCTCACCCCGGCGATACACGGGCTTTTCATCCGACAAATAACGTTCCACCTTGGCAGATGCCACAATGCGGAAACTTTCTTCATCCAAATGTACATGCACGATGTACCGGTTTCCCTTCAGCATCTTCATCTTCTGCTCACGGAAAGGAACAAACAAATCTTTCATCAGTCCCCAGTTCAGAAAGGCTCCGAACTGATTGACCCAGGCAACTTCCAGAGAGGCAAACTCACCCACCTGCACATAAGGATGCAATGTCGTTGCTACCAGACGTTCTTCCATATCCAGATAAATAAAAACGTTCAGAACATCTCCCGGTTTGCATCCGGCAGGAACATAACGTTTGGGGAGAAGAATTTCTCCGTCTTCATCTCCATTCAAGTAAACTCCGAAATCGACTTCCTTAACAACTTCCAGTTGATTATATCTTCCTAACGCTATATGACTCATAATCCTTTTATTTGGGGATAAAGGTACGGATTTATCTTCATATAAACGTGATTTCAGTATACGAATCTTGCTTTTCTGCTCTTTTCTTTATCCATCTCTGCCCCAACAAAGAAATACCGCACAAGAATATCTGAAATAAACTCTATCTTTGCAGAAGAAACCTGATTCTATAAAAACAAAAGAAAATGAAAAAACTATTGATCATCTGCCTGGCCGGAATATCCGGAATACTGACTACCGCATGCCAGGAAAAGAAAACAGAAAAAATTACCGTAAACTGGGCAACCTTCAACATTCGCTATGACAACCCGGCTGACAGCCTGAACAACTGGAAATACAGAAAAGACACCGTCGCAGCTTTTATCAAAGCGAACCAGCTGGACATTGTAGGCATGCAAGAGGTTTTACACAACCAGCTGGAAGATCTCAAACAGCGTTTACCCGAATATGCAGAAGTGGGAGTTGGACGTGAGGACGGAAAAACACAGGGAGAATATGCTCCGCTATTCTATCGGAAAGACCGGTTTGAAGCATTGGACAGCAATACGTTCTGGCTTTCACAATATCCCGACAGCGTAGGTTTCATCGGATGGGACGGTGCATGTACCCGCATTGCAACCTGGGCCAAACTGAAAGACCGGAAAACCGGAAAGATCTTCATGGCAGTCAACACCCACTTTGATCACATCGGAGTAGAAGCACGCAAAAACAGCGCTTTGCTGATCATTCAGAAGATCAAGGAAATCGTAGGCGACCAACCTGCCGTATTAACAGGCGATTTCAATGTTTCTGACCAATGGGATGCCTACACGACGATCACAACTAATTCTTTCGTTCTGAAAGATGCCTATAAAATCGCAGATAAACAAGAGGGAGTTAACTATACTTTCCATGATTTCGGACGCGAACCGATCGACAAACGCGAAAAAATAGACTTCATTTTCGTAACACCTCAGATAAAAGTAAAAGATACATCCATACCTCAGGAATCTCAAGGTGAAACCGGCTTCCTGTCCGACCACAACCCTCAATTGGCCACACTGGAATTCTAAATTTATTTCCACGAACCAAAATCTTTTTTCATCCGTCTTCCGCTTCCCTGCAATCATCCATTCAGGAAACGGAAGACGGCTTTTTCAACTTATATAAAACTTTTCAAACACTTTTTTTGCTAATTAGAAAAAAAAAAATAACTTGCAGCAAGTTATCAATAAAGTAGGTCTGTATAAAAAGGAGGTGTCTGCAAAAACAATAAAAAAGACTAATAAGACAAAGTATTCCACTGAAAGGATATATGTGGAAAATATAAAGTTATCTAATACCTAAAAAAAACAATATGAAAATAAACAAATTAATAGTAGCAGCTATCATCACACTTATAGTTACTACAACAAGTTATGGAATTTATACTTACAATAAGCATAATTCTATGTCTGATTTAATGTTGGCTAACATTGAAGCTTTAGCTGACGATGAAGTTTCAATAACAGGCTGTCAACCTAACGGAGGTACATGTGTTATCTCAATAGGTGGAACCCATATCATAAAAGATGATCAACATCCATAATAAACAAAGAAGTGTGTTAAGAGAGCGAATATTATTAACTCTTTTAACACACTCTTATATATAAATTTCTATTATGAAAAGACTTTTTTATTTGTTAATCCTAACAATCAGCCTTCTGGGATGCCACCAAAAATCCTTATTTCCAGAAAAAAGAGCTCTGACAGGCAAAAGTTTGAATCTACGAGACAGCTTAAATCAGACAACAAGAATATTCGCCTGGAATAACAAACTATATGTCAAAGACTTTGACGGCACACATTTCATTCTGGTATATGATCTGCTCCAGAAAAAGTTCAGCCGTTGGATCACTAAAGGAGAAGCTCCTCATGAAGCCCTGTCCGTACAATCATTAGGCATTCATAATAATCAATTGTATATTTTTGATACAGGTAATCAAAACATAAAAATGTACAACGCCGATAACGGAGATTTTATATCTGGAAACGGCAGAATCAAACCATACGCAACTTTATTTGCCCGTCCTATAAATGATTCGCTATCAGTAGGATGCCCTTATTCGGACAGCATACGAGTCATCATGTTTGATAATACCGGAAAAACTTTGATAAAAAATTATGAATATCCTTTTGAATCATCGTTCTCCGCTTCCTATGCACACATGTTCGCTATGATGAACGATATAGTTGTACATCCAGCCGAACACAAATTTGCCATGGCCACTCAATATGCTTCCGCACTGCAAATATTCGAATGGAATGAAAAAGATATCCGTCTGCTTATAGAAAAAGATATGGAAGCTCCGGAATATGATATGAAGGATAATTCATTTCAGGTAAACAATCGTACTAAATGGGGATATCTCTCATCCTCAGGTGATGAACAGTTTATTTATTTACTTTATTCAGGAGCTGTACAAAGTCAGGTAAAAAATCCTTGCATAGGAAATCACATTCACGTTTTCGACTGGGACGGCAATGCTATTGCAGAGCTGGAAGTTCCGGAAATGTTAAGTGCTATCTCTGTCTGTAATCAAAAACTTTATGGTATTCAGTCTGACGATTCTTTTGGATATGAAATTATGGAATATGATTTAAAGACACTTAACTTAAAATGATTGCCAGCATTAGCAAGTCCCAACAATCCATTTTCAAATTTACCAAGAATCAGCTGTCTTCCGCTTCCCTGCAATCATCCATTCAGGAAACGGAAGACGGCTGATTTTTATATCCTATCCGGAGTATAAAAACTCATTTGATCTCTCCCTGAAAAATCTGACGCCGGTAAAGAGCCGGCGAAATACCATAGCACCGCTTAAAGAATTTTCCGAAAGCAGACTGGTCACTGAAAAAAAGCTGGTCTGACACACTTTGTATACTATAATCCGGATTACGCAAAGCCAGCTTGGTTTCTTCAAGCAGAAGTTCATCAATAATCATACGGGCCGTTTTCCCATATAAACGCTTCGTGACCGCCGTAAGTGTATTGGCCGAAATCCCCAACTGCTCACAGTACCACTTTACTTCATGATGTTCCAGACAATGTACATGAGCCAAATGAAGAAAATGACCACCCGAATCTCCCCACTTATAAAGCTCCGCAGGCTGAAGCACAGAGCGGCATTGACGGAATACCACATTCCATAATTCACATAAAAAAGCACACATCAGACTTTGGACAAGCTCTCTCCGAAACACATCGATCCGTTCCGTCATTGATGAAAACAAAGCAGAAACCAGTGATTCCATTCTGACAGCATCTTCGGAAGAAAATAAAATAAAAGGACTTTGTGCAAAAGCCATCATCCGCTCAGATATACGGGTCCTGAGCTTGGACGTTACTTCATGGAAAAATCCAGTCTCTGCGGCCATCAAATAGACTTCCACCTCTCCTTTCAGTTCAATATTTTCCCAACGGTTAGGAAGCACGAAATCAATATAAGCCGGAGCAAGCAAGCCTATCCGATTACCATTCAATGTAAGATGCAGCTCCCCACGCATAATAAACAATGCAGCATGATCATGGCGTCCGTCCGGTAATCCATAATTCAGCAAGCCTCCGTCACCTTCCAGCCTGACCATCACCAGCTCATTTCCACAATTCACCATGTCTCCCCTGCATTCATCAGTCTCCTTGTCCCGAATCCAGTCAGATACAAAATCCTTTAAGTTTCTCATACTCCCTTATTTATTCATCCTTTCAGGTTATACCCGATAAAAATCCCATGCACCAGATTCTTTAAGAATCATTCTCTAAAGATGACGTAAAAGTAAGAGGAAGAACTTATAAACCGAAGTTTTTTTCACTTATTAAAAATTATAAAGCAAAAAAGTCGTAAAGCGTGAATTCAAACCAATCGCTGGTGAAATCGAACCAAAAGAAGAACTTGCATTGCCAATAACTTTGCGTCATAAAACTTTAAACGAATTAAGTTAAAAATGAAAAGATTGTTTTTACAAGCAAGTGCATGGATCCTTTGTATCCTGCTTGCAACTGCCTGCAAGAATGCCCCTCAAAACATGAATGGAGGAAGCTACAAAACGATGGAAGTAACACGAGGCACACGCACACTGAACCAAAATTATACCGCGGTCATCAACGGACGGCAAAGTGTGGAAATACGCCCTCAAGTAAGTGGAACCATTACGCAAATCTGTATTGACGAAGGTGCCAAAGTGAAAAAAGGCCAGACTCTGGTAATTATTGACCAGGTACCTTATGAAGCAGCCTTGCAAACAGCCGTTGCAAATGTCAAGAATGCAGAGGCCGCAGTTGCAACGGCCCGGCTCATGGCAGAAAGCAAAGAAGAATTATTCAAAGAACATGTTGTTTCTGATTTTGATCTGCAAACGGCACGAAACAGTCTCTTTCAGGCTGAAGCAACTCTGGCACAAGCCAAAGCCGACGAAATTAATGCCAGAAACAATCTGTCATATACAGAGGTTAAAAGTCCTGTCGATGGTGTATCCGGCATGCTGCCTTACCGAGTCGGAGCTCTTGTCGATGCTTCGATCTCTACTCCGCTGACTACGGTTTCCGACGACGAAGAAATGTATGTGTACTTTTCGATGACAGAAAGCCAGATTCTTTCCCTGATACGTGCAAACAAGACACTGGAAGAAGCGCTCAAGCAAATGCCGGAAGTTGAACTTCAGTTAAGTGACGGTCTGACATATAATCACAAAGGCAAAATTGATGCCATCAGCGGAACCATTGATGCTAATACCGGAGCCGTAAGTCTGCGAGCAACGTTCCCCAATCCGAAACACATGCTTCGGAATGGAGGAAGCGGTACCATCATTTTTCCTTATGTAAAAGAAAATGCACTGATTGTTCCACAGGAAGCTACTTACGAAATACAAGATAAGATTTTTGTCTATAAGGTTGTAGACGGAAAAGCCACTTCAGCCCAGGTAGAAGTGTTCCCGGTCAACAACGGAAAGGAATATATCATTGAAAAAGGCCTGAAAGAAGGTGATATCATTATCGCAGAAGGTGCCGGACTGATACAGGAAGGAACAGTCATCACTCCGTCTGATTCCAATGACCAACCGGCTCAATAATCATTGAAAAGGAGGATTTATCATGAAACTCAGAACATTTATCGACCGTCCCATTCTGGCATGCGTCATTTCAGTCCTGATTTTGATGCTGGGACTTATCAGTCTCTTCAATTTGCCAATGGAACAATATCCTGACATTGCACCGCCTACCGTAATGGTTTCTACCAGTTATACGGGTGCCAATGCAGAAACCGTACAAAAAAGCGTTATCGTTCCTCTGGAAGAAGCCATCAATGGTGTGGAAAACATGACTTACATGACTTCTACATCAACCAACAACGGCTCTGGAAGCATCACTGTTTATTTTAAACAGGGAACAGATCCCGACATGGCTACCATCAATACCAAAAACCGTGTTTCCGAAGCTGAAGGACTGTTACCTGCCGAAGTAACCAAAGTTGGTGTCACCGTTGAAAAACGACAGAACAGTACCCTAAAAATATTGACTCTATACAGTCCCGACAACAGTTATGACCAGACTTTCATCAACAACTATTTCAAGATCAATATCGAACCTCGCCTGTCCCGTATTACAGGTGTAGGAAATGTCAATGTGATGGGTGGAGATTATGCCATGCGTATCTGGCTGAATCCACAGGTTATGGCACAATATTCACTGGTACCCGATGATGTCATCAGTGCGTTGGGTGACCAGAACGTAGAAGCTGCAACCGGAACATTAGGAGAAGACTCGGAGAATACTTACCAGTATACTTTAAAATACCGCGGCCGTTACGAGACATCTGAAGAGTTCGGCAACATCGTTATCAAATCACTTGCCAACGGAGAAGTCCTCAGACTAAAAGATATCGCCAAGGTTGAGCTGGGAGCTCAAAGCTATGCTTACAACAGCGAAATCAACGGACATCCGGGAGCAACGTGTATGATTTCACAAACAGCCGGTTCAAATGCCAACGAAATCATTCAGGAAATTGATAAACTGACAGAGGAAATTTCCAAGGAACTGCCCAAAGGCCTGGTTCTGTCCGACCTGATGAGTACAAAAGACTTCCTGGATGCCTCTATCCATGAAGTTGTAAAAACTTTGATCGAAGCCATTCTGCTGGTTATCCTGGTTGTTTACGTTTTCCTTCAAAGCGTACGGTCAACCATCATTCCGGCAGTATCCATTATTGTTTCACTGATCGGAACATTTGCTTTCCTTTATCTGGCCGGATTCAGCCTCAACCTGCTGACACTCTTCGCACTGGTTCTGGTTATCGGTACGGTAGTCGATGATGCGATCGTCGTAGTCGAAGCCGTACAGGCGAAATTCGATGAAGGCGAACGCTCGCCTTACAAGGCAACCACAGGCGCCATGGACGGAATTGCTGCCGCCATCGTTACCACTTCTCTGGTATTCATGGCCGTATTTATTCCATCTTCTTTCATGGGAGGAACCAGCGGTACATTCTACATGCAGTTCGGTCTGACCATGGCTGCTGCAGTAGGTATATCAGCCATCAATGCCCTGACATTAAGTCCGGCCTTGTGTGCGCTTATCATGACGCCTCACATTGACACGACCACGGGACAGAAATTAAGTTTCTCGACCCGTTTTCACCATGCTTTCGAAGCATCGTTCAACCGGCTTATCCTGCGTTACAAAAATGGAGTAAAATGGTTTTTCCGTCGCAAATGGGTTGTCGGAACGGCTTTGGTAGCCAGCATGGCCTTACTGGCGGTATTGATGAAGACAACCAAGACCGGTCTGGTTCCTGATGAAGATATGGGATGTATCTTCATGAACGTCACGACTCCTCCCGGAAGCAGTCTTTCACAGACCATCAAGGCGATGTCTGAAGTAGAAAACAGCATCAAGGATATTCCACAAATCATGAGCTACTCCAACGTGAGTGGTTACAGTATGATGGGAGGACAGGCTCCTTCCGGCGGTATGCTGATTATCCGTTTAAAGCCCTGGGAGGAACGTCCGGAGAAAAAAGACGAAATTAATGCTGTCATTGCTGAAATCTACAAACGTACGGCTAATATCAAATCGGCAAAGCTCTTTGTCTTTGCCCAGCCGACCATCATGGGTTATGGTATGGGAAGCGGTTTTGAACTTTATGTACAGGACCGTGCCGGAGGTGACATCAATACACTTCAGAAATACACAACCGATTTCATCGCTGCCCTGAACCAGCGTCCTGAAATTCAGATGGCGTATACTTCATTTGACACCAAATTCCCTCAATACACCGTCGAAGTGGATGCTGCCCGATGTCAGCGCGCAGGGATTACAACGACTGATGTTCTCAGTGTCTTATCCGGTTTTATCGGAGGTAACTATTCGTCAAACTTGAACCGTTTCTCCAAGCTTTACAGAGTCATGGTACAGGCAGATAAAGTCTATCGCCTTGACAAGGATGCCCTGAACAACATGTTTGTACGAACCTCATCCGGAGAAATGGCTCCCATCGGGCAGTTTGTTACACTGACCAAGGTATACGGAACCGAAACACTGACCCGGTTCAATTTGTACAACTCCATTCAGGTTAATGGTCTTCCTGCCGACGGATACAGTACCGGAGAAGCCATTGCTGCCATTGAAGAAGTAGCCAAACAGACACTCCCCGTTGGATACGGATATGAGTTTGGAGGTATTACACGTGAAGAAGCCGGAAGCGGAAGCAATACGATCATTATCTTTGCTATCTGTATCATCTTTGTCTTCCTTATTCTTTGCGCACTCTACGAAAGCATTTTCGTACCGCTAGCTGTCATGCTCAGCGTACCTTTCGGATTGATGGGAAGTTTCCTCTTTGCCAAGATGTGGGGAATGGAAAACAATATTTACATGCAGACCGGTCTGATCATGCTGATCGGATTGCTGGCTAAAACAGCCATTTTGCTGACCGAATACGCATCAGCCCGTCGCCGTCAGGGCATGACCATCGCTCAGGCCGCTGTCTCGGCAGCCGGTGTCCGCCTGCGTCCGATTCTGATGACGGCTCTTACCATGATCATCGGATTGCTTCCGCTGGTATTTGCTTCCGGTGCAGGAGCAAACGGAAACATCTCACTCGGAGTAGGAACAGTTGGCGGTATGATTGTGGGTACACTTGCTTTGCTTTTCGTTGTTCCGACCTTGTTTATCGTGTTCCAGACTTTACAGGAAAAACTAATGCCGGCACGCAAAAGAGACGAGGATTAATCAGAAAACAATTTCAAATTAAAAAAAGATGAAAAGACTATTTATAGCTGCCCTTTCTTTAATGGCAACCGGTTGCGGCATATATAACCGATACGAACGGCCTGATTCCGTCCAGGTGGAAGCAGACAGTCTCTATCGCACGGAAAATGCCCCCGATACAACATCCTCCCTTGCTTCGCTCAAATGGGAGGAACTGTTTACGGATCCTTATTTGCAGTCGCTCATCCGCCGCGGTCTGGAAGCAAATACGGACTTACAAACTGCTGTTCTGCGCGTAGAAGAAGCTCAAGCCACTCTCCGTTCGTCCAGACTGGCCTACCTTCCTTCAGTACAACTTGACCCGCAGGGTACGCTCTCCAGCTACGACGGAAGCAAAACACAAAAGACATATTCTCTAGGTGGTTCTGCATCATGGGAAATCGACCTGTTCGGCAAACTGACAAATGCCAAACGTCAGTCACGGGCCGCTCTCCTGGAAAGTGAAGCCTACCGACAGGCCATGCAGACTCAGGTCATAGCTACCGTAGCAGAAAGCTATTATTCACTGCTAATGCTTGACGAGCAGATCAGAATAACCGGACAGACGGTTGAAAGCTGGCGGGAATATGTTCAATCCCTGCAAGCCCTGATGAAAGCAGGAGAAGCCGACCGGGCAACATTAAGCCAGGCTGAAGCTTCACGCCTGAGCGCCGAAGCCTCTCTCCTCTCTCTTCAGCAACAGGTGTCTGAACAGGAAAACGCCCTGTGCAGTTTTATTGGAGAAGCTTCCAGAAATATTGAACGCGGCACTCTGGACGAGCAACAGTTTCCACAGGAAATGTCAGTAGGTTTACCTGTTGAATTGCTATCCCGGCGTCCGGATGTCCGTCAGGCTGAAGCTTCCCTGATGCAAGCTTTCTATGCGACCAATTCCGCCCGTTCAGCTTTCTATCCCAGCATAACCCTGAGCGGAAGCGCCGGATGGACCAACAGTGGAGGTGCTGCCATTGCAAATCCCGGCGCCTGGTTGCTGCAAGCCGTAGGATCTCTGGTTCAGCCGCTCTTCAACCGCGGACAAAACATTGCCAATCTGAAGATCGCCAAGGCCCAGCAACAGGAAGCCTTACTTGCTTTCAAACAATCTTTGCTCGATGCAGGACAGGAAGTCAACAATGCGCTGACCCAATGGCAGACAGCCAGAGAACGCATCCGGCCGGAGAATGAACAAGTAAAACATCTGGAGACAACTGTCTCTGATACCCGCCTGCTGATGAAATATGGTACCATCAATTATTTGCAGGTACTAACCGCACGTCAGTCCCTTCTTTCAGCCCAGCTGAATCTGGCCTCCGACCGATATAATGAAATACAAGGTGTTATAAATCTTTATCACGCTCTGGGAGGAGGATGCTGACAGTATCCTCACTTCATCTATTCATGCAGAAAAATCCGTATGCCTCGCGACGAAGCGTACGGATTTCTTTTTTTCAGGGAGGTCAAACCTGTCAATTAATTGCTAACTTTGTCCCATCATTATCAAGCATTGAAACATCATGAACTATCTTTCCAAATGGCGCCGAAAATGGCATCAGTTCCTGCACGACGAAGACCTGAAACAACGAATCTATTCCATCGTATTCGAATCTGATACCCCGAAAGGGAAACTTTTTGACATCATTCTGATCGGAAGCATTACGCTCAGCGTACTGCTCGTCATTCTGGAAAGCATGCACATATTTCCCCATTCGGCTTATCTGGCCCTGCGGATCACGGAATATATCCTCACGTTTTTCTTCACCGTAGAATATCTGGCACGCATTTATTGCCTGAAGCAGCCCCGCAAGTACATTTTCAGTTTCTTCGGCATCGTCGACCTGCTGGCTACACTTCCCGTCTACCTGAGCTTTTTCCTTCACGGTTCCCACTATTTGCTGGTGATCCGTGCATTCCGGCTCATCCGGGTGTTCCGTATCTTCAAGCTCTTTACATTCATCAACGAAGGCAATCTTCTTCTGCGCTCCCTGTGGATCAGTGCTCCCAAGATTTCCATCTTTTTCTTTTTCGTGCTCATTCTTGTCACCTCCATGGGAACGGTCATGTATATGATTGAAGGAAATGTGCCCGACTCGCAGTTCAATAACATTCCCAACAGCATCTACTGGGCCATTGTCACGATGACCACAGTAGGCTATGGGGACATCACTCCCGTTACACCGACCGGCCGTTTCCTCTCGGCCGTCATCATGCTCATCGGTTACACCATCATTGCCGTACCTACCGGAATCGTTTCGGCTACCATGGTAAGCGAACATAAAAAACAGGAGAAACGCCGCTGCCCTCGCTGTCACCGTGACGGACATGAGTTTGAAGCCCTCTATTGCAAATACTGCGGTGCCAGACTGAAACAGGAAAAGCCTGAAACGCCCGAAAAGGAACGTCGTGCAGACGAACGTTTCTGATTCTGAAAAAAGGCCTCGGGCTTTTTAAAAAACGTTTCGACGTTTTCATAAAAAGATTTCGGCGTTTTAAGGAAAAGAATTCGACGTTTTTCTTCAAAGACGGGATCCGCATAATCGTCTGAATTACAACACATCATTAAAGGCATAGTCAAGAATCGTCAAGTGCAGTTCCTGACTGACTTTACTTTTCGGGAATTTATTTTCAGACTTTGCTGACCGGAACTGTTGAAAAGACATACCTGACAAAAAGAACAATTTCACTTTTTTTCTCATCCGGGCATAGTGGATTTATCCCGAAACGCCGTCATAATAAAATAAACACCCGCTAAAATCACTGAAGGATGAACAAAGCAAACATAGACATCGATACTACTTTCAAATACTACTACCGGCCCTTATGCCTGTATGCCATTCATTATGTCCGGAACATGGAACTGGCAGAAGACATCGTACAGGACAGCTTTTCCGCTTTATGGGAAAAGCTCAACGAACAGGAGCATCCGATTGAAAACCTCAAAGCATACTTATATACCATGGTACGCAACCGCAGTCTGGACTATCTGAAAAAGGAACAACTTTTCGACATGTCCCTTTCTCCTGCCGATCTGGAAGAAACACTTACTGATGAAGAGGCAGAAAATCGCTCGCTTATGGAAGCAAGGATGTGGACAGCCATTGATGCTCTGCCTGAACGATGCCGGGAAGTTTTTCTGCTGAACAAACGTGATGGTATGAAATACAAGGAAATAGCCGAACTCTTCGGCATCTCCGTCCATACGGTAGACAACCACATCACCAAGGCACTCCGGCTGATCCGGGAGGGTGCGAAAAAAATCTATACCTTTCTGTTTAACTAATATTCACGAGGAAGCCATAGGGACATTTCACCAATTCTTCCTCTTAGCGATGTAACTTCAAACTACAGATGTATGAAAGAATTAGAAAACAAATGCCTCCGGTTTGTCCTGCATTACTATCAGAAAGATAAACTGGATACACCGAAAGCCTTGAAAGCATTCAAAGAGAAAAACCGGATCTCTGTACACAAACACTCCTCTTTCCGTACTTTCCTGTTTACATCAGGAGCAGCTGCCATAATCCTGCTGGCAGTGACTCTGCATACAGTGCTCCGTCCGGATTCCGAACGAACCGTGATTACCGCACATGCCCAACGGGTGAACTATCTGCTTCCGGACAGTTCTCTCCTGACCTTGTACCCTTATTCTTCGGTCAGCTTCTGCAAGCAAACCTATCAGAACGACCGGCGTGAAATTCAGATGAAAGGAAAAGTTGCATTTACTGTCAGACACGATGAAACCCGCCCCTTCCGTGTACTGGGCCGGCTTACACAAACAGTCGTGCTGGGAACGCAGTTCACAGTCGACGAAAGCCGGCAGGACACCGCTTCCGTGCAAGTAACAACAGGTAAAGTCCGGCTCATTTCGCTACAGGGAACGGAAAGTGTTATCCTGACCAAAGGCATGACTGCACAAATCGTCAAAGGGGAAACGAAGCCCCGGGTGATCTCTCAAAAGCAGAAAATCCGGAAAGGCAGCTTCCAGTTTGAAAATACACCGCTGTCTCAGGTCCTTGAACAACTGTCCCGATATTATCAGGTACGCCTCACGACACAGGCATCCGACAGACGACTGACAGCCCGATTTGAAGAACGCAGTCTGGATGAAATCATTGAGATCATTGAAAAGGTGTTGAAGGTCAAAATCAGAAAGGAGAAACCATGAGAGTGCTTTTCAGTATGCTGATCGTCTGCATCTGGCTGAGTGCAGCCGCTCAGTCCGGACAGACAGAGATGAGTAAAGCCATCGGTCAGATGCAGCAATTGTATGGAGTGAATTTCGTGTACGATGCCTCTCTGACTGCTGTCAGACCGAAACAAAAACCCCAGCCTGACAAAACGCTGGCTGAAAATCTCAGGCGAGTGTTCGGAGGAACGGGTATCCAATGGGAAATACAGGACAAGTATGTTCTGCTGTTGCGTCCCAATCTGTATACCTTTTCCGGCTACATCCGCCTGGAAAACGGAGAGTCGCTGCTCAATGCAACCGTATTCGATGCCGGAACCCAAACGGGAACTCTCAGCAATGAACACGGTTTCTTCAGCATGACGCTCCCCGAAGGGAATCATGTCATCCGCTTTTCGTATACCGGTTGTCAGGAAGTGAACAAAGCAATCAGCCTGCAGGCCGACCACACGGAAACCGTTTATCTGAAAGAAAACATCACTTCATTGGGAGAAGTAGAAATCAGGGCCGACCTGAATTCACCTCTCCGCACGACACAAACCGGCAAGATATCACTGACTCCCGAACGGCTGAATCCCGGATTTTCACTGTTGAGTTCACCCGATCTCGTAAAGACTCTTCAGTCGCTTCCCGGCATCTCGTCCGGAACAGAACTGCTTTCCGGATTATACGTTCACGGAGGCAGGAATGATGAAAATCTGTTTCTGCTTGACGGAACTCCCGTTTATCAGATCAATCACCTGGGAGGGCTGTTCTCTGCATTCAATACGGATATCGTCAAGAATGTGGACTTTTACAAAAGCGGATTCCCGGCCCGTTACGGAGGACGGACCTCTTCCGTCATCGACGTGCGTACCAGAGACGGAAACATGAAAGAACATCACGGCACTTTTTCTATCGGACTCCTTGACGGAAGAATCCAGTGGGAAGGTCCGATCGTAAAAGACAAGACTTCCTTCAACATTGCCATGCGAAGAAGCTGGGCAGACCTGATTACTGCCCCGGCCTTCCTCCTCCAGAACCGTCTCAATCCGAATGACAAGCAGAATATGCGTTATGCCTTCCATGATATCAACGGCAAGCTGACCCACCGCTTTTCCGACAGAAGCCGGATCTCGCTGAGTCTGTATTCGGGCAACGATCTGCTGAAAGGAAAGAGCAATCAGAAATTCCAGATCTTCTCGGACGAAACGCTTCAGGAACTTTATCAGGCTAATTTCAAGCTGAGATGGGGAAACCTGAACACGGCACTGGCATGGAACTATCAGTTCAATCCGAAATTATCGGGCAACTTTGCAGCCGTCTATACGCATAATTCTTCCATGTACGATTATCTGGAAGACGACCGTTACCTGAAGGACAAGCAGCTACAGTCCCATACACGAATGGAGCGCTACAACCATTCAACCATTCACGATGCAGGCTATTCCGTCGAATTTGACTACCGCCCGAACGGAAAACACCACATCCGTTTCGGAAGCAATTACCTGTATCATCTGTTCCGTCCGCAAAGCCAGGCTTCAAAGAACCTAAGCGGAAACCAGGAAGAGGCAGACAGCATCTGGAGCAGAAGCCGGAATATTCATAGAGGACACGAACTGTCTGTGTATGCGGAAGACGACGTGACTCTAAGCCGTAAGCTGAAGGTCAATGCCGGACTTCGGTACACACTCTATCAGACAAACGGATCGGCCTTTCACTCTCTGGAGCCTCGTTTCGCTCTCAGCTATCAGTGGACTAAAGATCTGACCCTGAAATTGTCCTATACCGAAATGAGTCAGTTCGCCCATCAGCTTTCAAGCACTTATCTGAACCTGCCCACCGACTGCTGGGTTCCTTCTACTTCCCGCATACGGCCGATGCATTCCCGGCAACTGGCAGGAGGTCTGTACGCCCGGCTGCTTCCGCAACTCAGTCTGAGCCTGGAAGGTTACTACCGTTTCACGGAACGTCTGCTGGAATACGACACGGGAAACAATCTAATGCTTCCTGCCGACAAATGGGAAAATCTGGTTCGGACCGGAAACGGAAAGAGTTATGGTCTGGAAGCCCGCCTGACTTTCGCCAATACACAGAATGCGCTGGAGGCCAATTACACCTTGTCGTGGACAAAAGAAAAATTCAAGGACTTCTATCCGGACTGGTATCCCGGGAAGTTTGACAACCGGCACAAGCTGAACCTTGCGTTCAGTCACAAGTTCAATCAGAGAATTGACTGTTATGCTGCATGGACTTACCACAGTGGAGACCGCGCAACGGTGCCCACCCAGTACGTTCAGGGACCTTCCCTGCCGGGCATCCCTGACTCCGGTTATGCGGAACTGATTTATGAAAGGCCGAACAACATCACACTGCCTGCCTACCACCGGCTGGATTTTGGAATCAACTTCCGACGCACAACCAAACGGGGATTCGAACGCATCTGGAATATCAGTATTTATAATGTCTATTGCCGGATCAATCCATTTTACACCAAGGTGGAGCAAACAGCAGACGGAAGTTTCAGAGGAAAAAGCTTCGGAATCTTTCCGATCCTGCCTTCTTTCAGTTATACACTTAAATTTTAAACACATGAGATTGAATAAATACCTGTCGGGAGCGGCCATCCTGAGCCTGATTTCCTCCTGTACTTATTATATCCCGCTGGACAACGTAAACGAACCTTCCAAACTGGTATTGTACTGTTATCCGGGAAACGGAGAAAATACAGTTGTCCGGCTCTCGCGCAGCCTCCCGGTCGGAAGCAAAAATGTTCCGGAATTCTCAGCAGAAAGAGCTGAAGTACATTTCTTTCTGAACGGAGAGGAGCAGCCTCTTCAGTGGACGGACGACTCACTACCCGGAATCCCGGCACAGAGTTTCTACCGGCCGGGCAGACTGAACGACAAGGATCTTGTCAGAATCACGGCAGCGGCAGATGAGATGAAAGCTGTCACATCGTCAACCGTCGTTCCGGCTCCATTCCTCGCCGACTCCATCCGGATGGAACGGGAACCGTCGGATCCCGGCAAGCTTCTGTTCCGGATTCATTTCACAGACCGGCAGGACACAGACAATTACTATGCAGTAAGAGTGGAATGCAGACAGACGAACTACCTTAACGGAGATTATAAAGAATGGATTTATGCTATAAACTTTGATCTGGACAAAGAGCCGCTGCTGAATACGAACTCCGGTCTGGACGACATTCTGATGAGAGAAGAAAATTATTATCAGGACCTTTATTTCTGGGACGACAACCAAATCCGCGGAAAGAGTTATACCCTCCGGCTAAGGGCTAATTATCTGCCCGATTCTGAAGATACCTATGACACACCGGAAGGAGAAGTGCATACCATCTATAAATACCAGTATCGGATCAGTCTTTACAGTTTGTCGGAAGAATTCTACAAGTATCTGAAATCCATGAATGACCAACACAACAACGAACTGGGCAAAACCGAACTGGCACCGATTCGTGCCACCTATACCAACGTCACAAACGGTATCGGTCTGGTAGGGGGATGCCGGTTCACGCAGACCGGTTGGCTCGACAATCTTCCGGCAGAATAAGATATCTTTCAGCCCGCCCCACTCTGCATGGCAGGCTGAAAGATTTTTATTTGCCCGCCGGATGAGGATAATTCACGACTTCTCCGTATCTTTACCTGCAGAACCAAACCATCAAAGAAGTTCATTGATATGATTAACGAATACCAATTAAGAATTCTGCCCGAACAGGCAGCCAGCGAACAAAGTATCAAACAATATGTCAGCCGTGAAAAAGGAATAGACATCCGTACCATTCAGGCCGTACGCATCCTGAAGCGAAGCATCGATGCACGCCAGCGGACCATTTACGTCAATCTGAAAGTACTGGTATTCATCAACGAAATGCCGGAAAATGACGAATTTGTGCATACCGAATATCCCAATGTGGAAGGAAAACCGCAAGTCATCGTAGTAGGTGCCGGACCGGGAGGACTGTTTGCAGCCCTGCGTCTGATCGAACTCGGACTGCGCCCTGTCGTTGTGGAACGCGGAAAGAACGTACGCGACCGCAAGGCCGACCTGGCACGCATCAGCCGGGAACACAAAGTTGATGCGGAATCCAATTACAGTTTTGGTGAAGGGGGCGCCGGAGCTTACTCCGACGGAAAGCTCTACACCCGCAGCAAGAAAAGAGGAAGTGTAGACAAGATTCTGAATGTATTCTGCCAGCACGGGGCCAGCACTTCCATCCTGATCGACGCACATCCGCACATCGGAACGGACAAACTCCCGCGGGTCATTGAAAACATGCGGAACACGATTTTGGAATGTGGCGGAGAAGTCCACTTCCAGACACGGATGGATGCCCTGCTCATCGAAAACAACAAAGTGGCAGGAATCGAGACAAATACCGGAAAGACATTCCGGGGACCTGTAATCCTGGCCACGGGACACTCTGCACGCGATGTTTACCGGTGGCTTTATGCGAACGGGGTTCCTGTTGAAGCCAAAGGACTTGCCGTCGGAGTCCGCCTGGAACATCCTTCCATGCTGATTGACCAAATCCAATATCACAATAAAAACGGACGTGGAAAATACCTGCCTGCTGCCGAATACAGCTTCGTCCAGCAGGTGGAAGGACGCGGCGTTTACAGTTTCTGCATGTGTCCCGGAGGTTTCGTCGTTCCCGCAGCCAGCGGACCGCATCAGCTGGTTGTCAACGGAATGAGTCCGAGCAACCGCGGAACGCAATGGAGCAACTCGGGCATGGTGGTGGAAATCCGTCCGGAAGATCTCACCGATCCTGCTCTCCAGCCGCAGGCTCTTGAGCTGATCGCCGGTTCAGCAGAAGCAGAAACCGAACGGCTGATCCGGGAAAGCAAGGCAAGCAACGGCAATGACATCCATCCGCTGGCTGTAATGCACTTTCAGGAAAAGCTGGAAATGCTTTGCTGGCAACAGGGAAACATGCGGCAGACAGCCCCCGCACAGCGTATGGCAGACTTTACCCGGCAGAAGCTGAGTTATGACCTGCCCAAGAGTTCCTACAGTCCCGGACTGGTATCTTCTCCTCTGCACTTCTGGCTGCCTCCTTTCATCAGCGGACGCCTCAGCAAAGGATTCCAGCTGTTCGGTAAAAGTTCAAGGGGCTTCCTCACCAACGAAGCTGTCATGATTGCCGTCGAGACACGTACTTCTGCTCCGGTGCGCGTGACACGTGACGGAAACACACTGCAACACATTTCCGTAGAAGGACTCTTCCCTTGTGGAGAAGGAGCCGGTTATGCCGGAGGAATTGTTTCTGCCGGAATCGACGGTGAACGGTGTGCCGAAGCTGTGGCAGCCTATCTGGAAGCTCATCCCCAGGCATGATCAAATCTGCCGCCAGACAAACAAGAATCCCTATAAAAACAAGAAGGTGTCAGAACGCAAATCCTGACACCTTCTGTCTGTTTTAAGGCATTCCGTCCCACGAAAGGGACGGAAACATTTTACTTCTTCTGTTCTTTCAGCTTCTCTTCAATCGGATCCTGATACTGCTTCTGCAACTTCACCAGTTCCTGTTTCAGCTCTTCCGTAATCTTTTCATATCCCGGTTTGCCGAAAAGATTATGCATTTCAGTCGGATCTTCCTTCAGATCATACAACTCCCATTCATCAATGTCATTGTAGAAATGAATCAGTTTGTAACGGTCTGTACGCACTCCATAATGGCGTTTCACCATGTGTTCTGCCGGATATTCATAGAAATGATAGTACAGCGACTTGCGCCAGTCTGCCGGTTTCTCGCCTTTCAGCAGCGGCAACAGAGATACTCCCTGAATATCTTCCGGAATCGGAGCACCAGCCAGATCCAGGAAAGTCGGAGCATAGTCGATGTTCTGTACCAGCTGAGGAATATCTCCCCGAGTCTGGAAATCTTTCGGCAGATGCATGATCAATGGTGTACGCATGGATTCTTCATACATGAACCGTTTGTCGAACCATCCGTGTTCGCCCATATAGAATCCCTGGTCAGAAGTATAAACGACCAGCGTATTGTCCATCAGACCCTTTTCCTCCAGATAGTCAAGTACACGACCTACATTGTCATCCAGAGTCTTTACAACCTTCGCATAATCGCGCATATAACGCTGGAACTTCCATTCGGCCAGTTCCTTTCCCTGCGGATTCTTTTTATAGAACTCTTCGATGATAGGTTCATAGAAAGCATCATACTGCTTGCGTTCTTCCGGATCCAGACGTCCGATGAAGCTTTCGTACGTGCTCTTCAGCGGAGTTTCCTTGTCCTTGCGGTACATCTTGGTATCATAAATGATATCCATGTCTTTCCAGACACTCATCTCCTGTGCGGCAGCAGCAGGACGTCCTTCGTAGTCATCATAGAAGTTTTCCGGCATGGGGAACGTCTTGTCTTCATACAAAGACAGGTATTTCAGCTCAGGAAGCCAGTTGCGATGGATTGCCTTGTGATGAATGAACAGGCAGAAAGGCTTTTCCTTATCCCGCTGATTCTCCATCCAGTCAATACTCATATCCGTGATCAGGTTGGTCAGATAACCTTTTTTCTCAATGGTATCATTTTCCATGGTGATGAATCTCGGATTGTAGTAATCGCCCTGTCCCGGAAGAATTTCCCAATAATCGAATCCCGTAGGCAAGCTTTCCAGATGCCATTTTCCGATAATCGCCGTCTGATATCCTGCTTTCTGAAGCAGCTTCGGCATGGTCTGCTGGGATCCGTCGAATACACAGGTTGTATTGTCTGTAAATCCGTTGGCATGGCTGTGTTTGCCGGTCAGCATACAAGCACGGCTCGGTCCGCTCAGGGAATTGGCAACAAAACTGTTGACGAAACGCACGCCATCATTAGCGATCCGGTCCAGATTCGGAGTCTCAACATACCGTGTGTCGTAACAACTCATCATCTGAGCTGTATGGTCATCAGTCATGATGTAAACAATGTTGTATTGTTTCGCGGCTTCTTTCTGCTGAGAGGCACAGCCGGACAGTACGGGCAGCAGGGCTGCAACGCCCGCTACCGAACCAATGAAAGGGTGACAAGTTAATGGTCTCATAAATAAAACTTTTTTCTTGCTAAAACTAACAGGTATACGACAGGGTTACTTGGTTATTTCATTATAAACCTTCAGGTTCGTCACACGTCCCTTGAATGATCCGGCCTTCTCAAGCGGGAAAACAAGTGTACGTACATAATTCATGGAGTCTTTTCCACCATTGAAATAACGTTTCTGGATATCCATCTTTTCAATCAGCTGATCGTTGATGAACAAGGAAGTGGAAACATTGTCCCCCTGTACTTTTACATGAACTTTCTCACCCGGATACGGACGGTAGTTGAATGTGTTCAGATAACCGTCACGGGCAAAGCCGAACAGACCGCTGACAGGATCTGCCAGATAGAACACAGCGTTCGGAGAACGGAAGAGTTCTGTTCCGCAAGATTCAGCCGCAGCTTCCAGATCAAACGATACGGTATATCCGTAACCAACTTCAGGGTAAGGCAGAGTTTCTCCCGCACGTACTTCATCTTTCTGATAAACCAGTCCCGGTTTCTTGCCGATCTTTCCCATCTGATTTACACCCGGAGCTTCGCTGAGGAGCTGGCGGTTCGCATCGAATTCAGCATAAGGAACTGTCACTTTCGCATCCCATGTCTTGACAGCCAGTGTCTGCAAAGCCGGGAAAAGACGATGATGAATGTCTTTTACTGAGATACCGTTTCCTACATGATCGTTCCAGACAGCAAACATACCACCCAGAATAGCCGGATCCTTTTCTTCGAATACAGCTTTACCGACATGAGCCGGAGTCCAGTTTTCGTACAGATATTTGGTATTCAGATAGTCATAATAATATCCTGCAGCAGGCACAATGTAAATCAGTCCGTCAGGGATGCTGATCAGCTTATATCCCTGTTTCACCATTTCCTTCGGTTCGGCATATCCGTTATACCATGCGCTCATGATGACATTTTCCGATTTCACCGGAGTTTCACCGTTGGCATGTGTCAGGGCTCCCCATACGCAAGCCTGCTTGCCGAAGCTTTCCACATAACGGATATAACGGTCAGTAAATGCACGGAATTTTTCTACGACATCTTTTTTCTTATTGGAATATTCATCGGTACCGATGTGTACACGCGGGCCGCGGAACACAGGTTCTTCCCCTTCCAGGTATTCTTTAAACAAGGCATCCATGAAAGTATAAGTCTCCGGATTGAACAGATCAAGATGATCCATACCATATTCCTTGCTTCCGAGTTCCGGTTTGTAATGGCTGAAAGCCAGTGTATGAGCCGGAGCATCAATTTCCGGAATGATTTCCACGCAACGTGCAGCAGCATCCAGCTGGAAGTCAACGAACTCACGTTTGGTATAATAACCATCGCGGGCAGTCAGACCGGGGAAGGTTTCACATTCCAGACGGAAAGCAGCATACGTCTTGCTCCAGTCGTGACCGAAGAACTGCTTGAAGCCGTTATCGTTCAAATGTACCTGAAGCACATTCATTTTATAATAAGACATCATCTTCACCAGATCGCGCATGTAAGCCATCGGAATGAACTTGCGTCCGCAGTCCATCATAAATCCGCGAACGGAATAATCCGGCCAGTCGCGCACGGTTCCATGGGGTAAAGCATGATTGTCGGACTGTTCTCCGATCTGAAGCAGGGTACGTGTAGCCCAGTAAACACCGGTTGTTTCAGGAGCTGAAACAGTTACATACTTCGCAACGGCAATAGCATATCCTTCTTTTCCCAGTTTCTTATCTTTCTTCAGTGTCAGATAGAAATCACCGGCCTGCGGTTTTCCGGCCTTGACCTGAAGTGCGTTTCCGAACATTTCTTTCCAGTCAGCAGCAAAGGCTTCCGCAATACTTTGCAACGCAGCGTTGCCATAAACGATGCAGGTCTTTTCCGAAGGGACGAACGCTCCGTCCTTGCCCTGCCATTCTTTCAGTTCAGGAATAACAAAAGGTTTTGCATTCTGAGCGGCTACGCCCACACAAGTCAAACACAGCAGACACAGTCCCAGGATTGCTTTTTTCAAAAAGTTTAAATGATTCATGTTTCAAAGTTTTAAAGTCAATAATGTTGCAAAAATACGTTTTTTTTAAATATAAGAAAAGGAGTCTCGTCAAAAAAGCCTATTTTTGCAAGGTCATCCCTAAAACAACGTTTGATCCATGAAAACATCTTTTTTTAAAAGCTGCACAGCAGCAGCCCTGCTCTTTCTTGCTTTTTCGGCATGTTCGCAGCAGGAAACAACTCTCGGCAACCTGCATGTGATTCCCCTGCCGCAGGAAATTACGGAACAGGCCACGGCAAATCCTTTTGTGATCCGTACTTCTACCACCATCTGTTATCCGGAAGGTAATGAAAAGATGAAGCGCAACGCTGAATTCCTGGCTTCCTATATTAAAGAGGTGGCAGGTACACAGGTGAAAGTTTCTTCAGAAACGGCCGCAAGCAACTGCATCATGCTGGAAACCGACACAACCCTTACAAATAAGGAAGGCTATGAAATGGACATCAACGCCGACCGCGTGATCATCAAAGGCGGTTCGGAAGCTGCCGTTTTCTACGGCATTCAGACCCTTCACAAAGCACTTCCCATCACCAATGGTCAAACGTTGGCTTCACTGCCTGCCGGCACCATCAACGACTGGCCGGAGTTCAGCTACCGCGGATTCCTGGTGGATGTGGGCAGACACTTCTTCTCTGTCGACTACCTGAAGGAAGTCATCGACATGCTGGCCCTGCACAACATCAATTATTTCCACTGGCATCTGACCGAAGACCAGGGCTGGAGAATCGAAATCAAGAAATATCCCAAACTGACCGAAATCGGCTCTCACCGCAAGGAAACCATTGTGGCTCCGGGTTCAGATCAGTTCGACAATACTCCTGTCAGCGGATATTACACCCAGGAAGAAGCCAAAGAAATCGTCAGATATGCAGCCGAACGCTATATCACCGTCATCCCCGAAATAGATATGCCGGGACACATGCTGGCTACCCTCGCTTCGTATCCGGAGCTGGGCTGTACCGGAGGTCCGTATGAAGTGGCAACTCAGTTCGGAGTCTTCACCGACGTTCTGTGCGGCGGGAATGAAAAGTCCTTGCAGTTCGCCAAGGATGTGCTCAATGAAATCATGGATATCTTCCCTTCGCCCTATATTCACATCGGAGGAGACGAATGTCCGAAAGAACGCTGGGAAGCCTGTCCCAAATGCCAGGCGCAGATCCGCAAGCTGGGACTGAAGGATACACCGGAGCACTCCAAGGAAAACCAGCTGCAAGCCTGGTTCATGGGCGAAGTGGAAAAGAGCATCGTCGCACGCGGACGGAAAATGCTTGCCTGGGACGAGATTCTGGAAGGAAATCCTGCCAAGAGCACAACCGTCATGGCATGGACAAGTCCTAACGTCCGCATCAAGTCAGCCCGGCTGGGACATAACACCATCGTCTGCCCCATCACTCACCTTTATTTCAGCAACCCGGGATACAACCGCCTGAAAGGGGTAAGCAGTGTGGCACGCGTGTATAATTTCGAACCGGTTGCCGACGAGCTGACTCCCGAAGAAAAGGCACGCATCATCGGAGTACAAGGCTGTATCTGGACTGAATGGACGAAGGACAGCGTGAAAATGGAATGGCAGATGATGCCGCGCATTGCCGCCCTGAGCGAGCTGCAATGGAGCAATCCGAAACAGAAGAACCTCGATAATTTCCTGGGACGCCTGCGTCATCAGCTGGATCTCTACGTACTGTATGGCTACCACTATAAACAGGATATCGACAATGTGACCATCGATATCAATGCCGGTGAAAACGGACAGGCCCTCGTGACACTGAGTACCTTCGACAATGCTCCGGTATTCTACACCACCGATGGCAGCGAACCGACAGCCTCATCGGCAGCCTATACGGAACCTTTCCCCGTACAGGGAAGCCAGACCATCAAGGCAAAGGCAATCCGGAACGGACGTGAAAGTGAAACCACCGAAGAAACCCTGAACTACAGCCTCACCACGATGCGCCCCATCACACTGGCTTCGGAAGCTGACAAAGGCTATACCTTCAAGGGAGCTACGTTGTTGAACGACGGTTTGAAGGGAGACGGAAACTACCGCTCCGGCCGCTACATGGGATTCTATTCCAACAACGTGGATGCAACCATCGATCTGCAGAGTGAACAGGAGATTTCCGAAGCTTTCATCGACACGTACCTTGTGCCAGGCGACTACATCTTCGGACTGACCGGTATGGAAGTTTATGTTTCCAACGACGGCAAATCTTTCAGTAAAGTAGCATCCAGACAGATCCCTGTGCTGGAAAAAGGCAGCAAGAATAATGTTCCCTGCCACAACACGCTTGCTTTCGACAAGACCAAAGCCCGCTACGTGCGCATCGTCGGCAAATGCACGCCTACCCTTCCGGCATGGCATTCCGGAGCCGGCAAAAAGGCTTTCCTCTTTGTAGATGAAATCGGTGTAAATTAACCGGATATACATAGCCGAAAAACGTTTCGGCGTTTACATGAAAATCCTTCGGCGTTTAAACTAAAACGTCGAAGGATTTTTTTTAAAGCCCGGCGGCTTCTGACAACGGTCCGGAAGGCTACGGGCAACAAGCAGGAACCGTGCAGTCACAGCCAAAACATTATGCGGACATTGCGACTCAATCGTGCAGTCGTTGCAGCTCAATCGTGCGGTCGTTGCGGCCCAATCGTGCAGTCGTTGCAGCGCATTGTTAGTCAAATACTTGCAAAGTATTCTTTCCTCATCTTCCCGACAAACAGTTTCATGTCCACCGGAAGAAGCATACATAAACCCGCAGCGAATTATTGCACATTCAAAAAAGTTTCCTACCTTTGCGAAGTCTTGTTCTGTAAACCTCCTTTCCTGAGGTTTCAGATGAAAAGGGAATCGGGTGAAAGTCCCGGACAGTCCCGCTGCTGTAAGCTCCATAAAAAGGGTTGCCCATCTATCCTTTAGCCACTGCCCCCGAAGCAACCGGAGGGTGGGAAGGCCGGGCCAACCGGAGTAAGTCAGAAGACCTGCAAGACAAAAGCCATGTTTGTACCCTCGAGGAAAGGGTGACAAATACATGCACATCAATAAAAACTGTAAATTTTATGCCCATGAAGTATCTGGTACGCAGACTTGTTCTGTGCCCTATCGTTGCAGCCTCCGGTGTGCTGACTGCCGTCGTCCACGCACAAGATCCGGTCAACGACAGCATTTCCCGACGTGTTTATGACATTCCGGAAGTGACAGTCAAAGCCCGGCGTACGCCCCCTTCCGTAAAAGCTGCCTCTCCCTTACAGGTGATGAACAAGGCAGAAATGGAACGCATGGGCATCAGTGAAGTGGCAGATGCCGTCCGCCATTTCTCCGGAGTCAGCGTAAAGGACTATGGAGGCATCGGCGGTCTGAAAACCATTTCCGTACGCAGTCTGGGTGCCCAGCATACAGGAGTAATCTACGACGGTGTAAGCGTCGGCGACTGCCAGTCGGGACAAATCGACATTTCCCGCTTTTCACTGACCAACATCTCCCAGCTGACCCTTACCATCGGCCAGAGTGACGACATCTATCAGTCGGCCCGTGCCTTCGCTTCGGCAGGAGTGCTCCACATCCAGACCGACCGGCCGGACTTCTCGGAACAGAACTGGCATATCAATACCACACTGAAAGCCGGTTCATTCGGGCTGGCCAATCCTTCGGTGCTTTACAGCCAGCAACTCTCGCAGCGCACTTCGATTTCCCTCTATGGTGACTACCTGCGGGCAGACGGAAATTATCCTTTCAAATTATGGAACGGTAATCAGTTGATCGACAGCAAACGAAACAACAGTGATATCCAGACATATCGGGCCGAAGCAACCCTATACACCTCTTTCACTCCGAAACAGGACCTGCAAGTAAAGGCTTATCTCTTTGACTCGGAACGCGGTTTGCCCGGTGGAGTCATCTACGACAACCCCTATGCGGCCGAACGGCTTTCCGACAAGAACTATTTCGGACAGTTCCGTTATGAGAACCGTTTCAGCGAAAAGTTCAAGCTGCAGGCACTGGGCAAGTTCAACTACAGCTGGAACCGTGACTACAACGACGAGGCATCGGGCATCACCGACGACCGTTACCGGCAGACAGAAAGCTACTTGTCGGCTACGCTCTGGACCGAACCTCTGAAAGGGCTTTCCTTCTCACTGGCACAGGATTTTGCCTACAATTACCTGCATACAACTCTTGACAAGTGCCAGTTTCCGGAACGCTTCACCTATCTGACAGCCTTTGCCGCACGTTACGAACACAACCGCTTTTCGGTCACGGCCTCGCTGCTCAACACTTATATTACGGAAAAAGTACGCATCGGTATCGCTGCAGACGACCGGAAACGGCTTTCACCAGCCTTCAGTGTGTCCTGGAAACCTTTCCTGGAAGCCGGTCTGCGTATCCGCGCATCGTATAAGGACATTTTCCGCACTCCGACTTTCAATGACCTCTATTATCTGGAAATCGGCAACACCAGTCTGCGCCCGGAAACCACACGCCAGGGAAACCTGGGAGTTACCTGGAGCCGTTCAAATCTGGGCTTTCTCGACTTCATCAGTCTTTCGGCCGATACCTATTATAATAAGGTGAAAGATAAAATCGTAGCCGTCCCGACCATGTTTGTCTGGAAAATGTCGAACGTAGGAAAGGTGGAAACCATCGGAGTGGACGTCAACCTGTCCGCAGAATGCCGTCTCAACCAGCAGATGAAGCTCTACCTCACGGGCAACTATAACTTCATGCAGGCCGAAGACGTGACCGACCGCAACTCAAAAACCTGGAGAAACCAGATAGTCTATACTCCCCGGCATTCGGGAAGCGGAAGTCTTACTCTGGAAACGCCCTGGCTTAACATGACGTACAATCTCACCGCTTCGTCCGAACGGTACACGCTGGCACAGAACCTGCCGAAGTACCGCATTGATGCATATACGGACCACGGAATCTCACTTTCGCGCAGCTTCCGCTGGAACCGTCATCACCTTCGTATACAGGCCGACGCGCTGAACCTGGGCAACAAGAACTACGAAATCATCCGTTTCTATCCCATGCCCGGAAGAAACTACCGAATTACCATCAATTACTATTTATAAAAACAACAAGACTTATGAAAAAGAACTGGATTTATTTCTTATGCATGGCATTGCCGTTGGGCCTTGGTCTGACAGCTTGTGACAACAACGATGATCCCGATGGTCCCGGCACCGACCCGATACCTACCCAAACCCTGGGCGCTTACGTCATCAATACCGGTAACTGGGGAGCCAACAATGGTTCGCTTCAGTGGTACGATACACAGGCCGGAACAATCAGCGGTGACATCTATGAGGCTCAGAACGGAAAAGGAATCGGTGACATTGAAGACCTTTGCGTATATGGTTCCAAACTGTATGCCATCGGAAGTACTTCTTCAAAAATCGACATTCTCGACCGCAACGGAAAACTCCTGAAAAGCCTTCCGATGACCAATGAAGAAGGAAAGCCCATCGAACCGCGCCGCGCCGTTGGTGCTGAAGGATGCGTATTCTTCACTGCATACGACGGAACGGTTTCCAAACTGGATACACTGACACAGACCGTAACTGCCAAGGTGGAAGTAGGCGCTTATCCGGAAGCTCTGGCTTATACCGACGGAAAACTCTACATCAACCTTTCCGGATACGGAAAAGGAAATCAGGTAGCTGTAGTCAACACTGCTACGATGACCAAAACCAAGGATATTGAAGTAAAACTGAACCCGTCTTACCAGTGTCTGAGAGGTGACGACGGAGCAATCTATGTAGTATCCTTCGGTAACTACGCCGGCAAACCGGGTCTGGCTGAAAGCGACTACATCTATCAGACTCTTCAGCGCATTGATCCGGCAACCGATCAGGTGGAAGATCTCTGTAAGGCTACTTACATTGCCAACAAGGGTAACAAGATGTATATCCTGTATTCAGAATATTATCTGCCGGAAACACGCGGCTGCTTCGTTTACGATCTGGAAACCAAAGAAGAGAAAACATTTGTTGACATCAGCGACATTCCTTCACCGAACGGTATTGCCGTTGACCCTGTAACCGAAGACGTTTACATCATCAACCAGCCATACGGCGCTCTGTGTGAGCTGTACATCTATGGAAGCGACGGTACATTCAAGAAAAAAGTTGAAACAGGAATCTATACAACCAACGTACGCTTCGTAACTGAATAATCTTTCTTCAATGAAAAAGATCTTACTATCTGCCTACATAGTAACATGGGTCTTGCTTCTCTCTGCCTGCGGCGGAGGAAGCAAGACTTCTTCCTTACAAGCCGAAGGTGACACCATCCGGATGAAATATTCGTCCCTGCTGCAGATCGTGAAACATGCTGACTATACGGTTGTCATGATCCGTAACCCCTGGGACACCCTGAAAGTGCTGCATACTTACCTGCTTGCTGATCGTGAAAAACCGCTTCCGGAACACCTGCCCGAAGGAACCGTCGTACGTACTCCCCTGCAGAAGTCGGTCATCTATTCGTCTGTACACTGCAGCCTGTGGTCTGAACTCGACGAGCTGAAAGGCATTGGCGGAGTATGCGGTCTGGAATACATCAAACTTCCCCAAATCCAGGAAGGCTGCCGGAACGGAAGCATTGTCAACGTCGGCAACAGCATGAATCCCGATATCGAGCGCATCATCGACCTCCGGCCGGATGCCATCCTGCTTTCTCCTTTCGAGAACAGCGGCGGTTACGGAAGAGTCGGCAAACTGAATATTCCCATTATCGAATGTGCCGACTACATGGAAACCTCTGCCCTGGGACGCGCGGAATGGATGCGCCTCTACGGATTATTACTTGGAAAGGAAGCACAGGCTGACTCTCTGTTTGCCGGCATCGAGAAGGAATATCTGACCCTCACGCAACAGGTAAAATCGCAGAACCTCAAACGGCCGACGGTGATCAGCGAAATGAAAAACAGCTCTGCATGGTACATTCCGGGAGGAAACAGCACTATGGGCCACCTCTATCAGGACGCCGGAGCCGACTATGTCTTTGCTTACCTGTCCAACAGCGGATCTGTACCTCTGGCTTTCGAAACGGTATTCGACCGGGGAGGAAATGCCGACATCTGGCTGATCAAATACAATCAGCCTCAGGACAAGACCTACAGCGAACTGGAAAGAGACTATGCTCCCTACGCACGCTTCAAGGCATTTCAGGACAGAAAAGTATACGGCTGCAACACCAACCATGTTCCTTTTTATGAAGAATCCCCGTTCCATCCGGAGCTGCTTCTGAAAGATCTGATAAAAATTTTCCATCCGGAGCTGCTCCCTGACTATGATTTCAAATATTTCAGTAATTTAGCGGAGTGAAACAAAAAGGATTTATTTATGGAGGAATACTGGCCGTTATCATCCTTCTGCTGATGGCCGGCAACTTATTCCTGGGTGCAGTAAGCATTCCGGCTTCTGCTGTATGCGACATATTGATGGGAAATGAAGTGGAGAAAGCCAGCTGGAGCTTCATTGTATGGGAATCACGTTTTCCCCAGTGTATTACGGCCCTGCTCTGCGGGGCGGCTTTGTCTGTGTCCGGACTGATGCTGCAAACCGTCTTCAGTAACCCGCTGGCCGATCCGTCAATACTGGGCATCAGTTCCGGGGCCAGCCTGGGAGTAGCACTGGTCATGCTGGCCGGTGGAGGAACGATTGTAACCGGAGCCTTTACCCTGTCCGGATTCCTTTCCGTCATCGTAGGAGCCTTTGCAGGTGCCTCCGTGGTCATGGGACTGATCCTGTTTCTTTCAACGCTGATCCGGAACAGTGTCATGCTGCTCATCGCCGGTATCATGATCGGCTATATCACCTCATCCGCTATCTCATTGCTTAATTTTTTCGCTACGGCTGAAGGAGTACATTCCTACATGATCTGGGGACTGGGAAACTTCGGCGGGGTATCATTGCAACAGCTTCCGGTATTTTCAGCCGTTACTTTACTGGGACTGTTTACGGCCGTTCTGCTTATCAAACCTCTCAACGCCCTGCTGCTGGGACCGCGGTATGCCGAGAATCTGGGTGTAAACATCCGGCGCATCCGTAACCTGCTGCTGATTGCCACCGGACTTCTGACTGCAGTCACGACTTCTTTCTGCGGACCGGTTGCCTTTATCGGACTGGCAGTTCCTCATATCGCCCGGCTGATGCTGGGTACTTCCAACCACAATTCGCTGCTGCCTGTCACTCTGCTCACCGGAAGCGCCATGGCCTTGCTCTGCAATCTGATCTGCGTCCTGCCGGGAGAAGCCGGTATCATTCCCCTGAATGCCGTGACTCCGATTCTCGGGGCACCGGTCATTATTTATGTTATCATCAACCAACGCAAGCTCTTCTCATGAACCACTCCACACCCATCATTGAAGGATGCGACCTCAGCATCGGATACCGAAGCGGAAAACAGGTGAAAACCGTACACCGGCATCTGAACTTTTCACTCCACCGGGGCGAACTGACCTGCCTGCTCGGAGCTAACGGAGCGGGCAAATCAACCTTGCTGCGCACACTGGCCGCCACACAAATGCCCCTGGAAGGTTCCCTCAAACTGCTGGGACGTCCCATCGCATCCTATTCCGAACGGGAACGTTCGCGCACCATTGGAGTGGTACTGACCGACAAGACTCAAGCCGGCGGGCTGACCGTCTATGAGCTGGTAGCCCTCGGAAGACAGCCTCACACGGGCTTTTTCGGACGACTGCACGCCCGCGATCACGAAGTAATCCGGCATGCACTGCAAGCCGTAGGAATTACCCACAAGGCACAGACCTACACCTCTGAACTGTCGGACGGAGAGCGTCAGAAGGCCATGATTGCCAAGGCCCTGGTTCAGGAATGTCCGCTGATCCTACTGGACGAACCGACAGCATTCCTCGACGTCACCAGCCGGATAGAAACCATGAACCTGCTCCATCGCCTGGCCGTAGAAGAACAAAAGGCGATTCTCCTGTCCACACACGACATCGAACAGGCACTGATACTGGCCGACCGACTGTGGCTGCTGACTCGTGAAGGCGGTCTGGAATGCGGAGTCACGGAAGATCTGATTCTCCATAACCGGATGGACTCTCTGTTCCCTCAAAACAAAAATATCCGCTTCGACCTCATGCACGGAGGTTATTCTCCCATCGTGAGCGGACAAAAGTCCGTCTGCCTGCAGGCGGATGACGAAATGTTGCGTCACTGGGCCCAGAATGCACTGAACCGAAACAACTGTTTCTGCCTTTCCGAGTTGTCAGACGACTATCCGACTGTCCGCATCACTTCCCCCGAAAACATTCTTCTCACCACATCCCAGGGAACGTACACCTGTACATCTTTCGACGAATTGCTGCAAAATATTTAAAATTTTGCTACTTTTGCAGAAAACAGGTGTACTATGATAGAAGTCATACAGCTAAAAGGAACGGAGTCCCGACTTTACAAACACGTCGCTCCGCTGATAATGGATCCGAAAATTATCCATTACAATCAGGGATATCCCTTCAAGACAAGTCCCAACTATATCTGGTTTCTGGCCTTTTCTTCCCCCCGGAAGATTTCGGGATTTTTTCCTGTGGAACACCGGGGCGGACAATGGATCATAAATAATTACTACGTCGCTCCGACCGATAAAGAGCAGGAAACATTCCAGGCCCTGCTGGAAGCAGTCAAGACCTTTGCCGCCGACCAGCAGGAAGTGACCGCTATCGTACAGACACCCCATAAAGACTATTTCACGGCATATGCTTTCAAACCCGTAAAGGAATGGAAAGCTTACCTAAAAATGAGATTGAATGAACAAACAGAACACCAAGAAGAATGTATATGAGCTGACTCAGGAAAGATTACGGATGATCTTCAATGAGTTTGACAACATCTACGTCTCCTTTTCGGGAGGAAAGGACAGCGGCATCTTGCTGGAACTGTGTATTGACTACATCCGCAAGAATAACCTGAACCGGAAAATAGGCGTCTTTCACATGGATTATGAAATCCAGTACCGGATGACCATTGACTATGTGGACCGGATTCTGGAAGCTAACAAGGATATTCTGGAAGTATACCGGGTCTGTGTGCCTTTCAAAGTACGCACGTGTACCTCCATGTACCAGCAATACTGGCGTCCCTGGGAGAAAGAGAAAGAAGACATGTGGGTGCGTCAGATGCCCAAAGGCGTCATGACTCAGGAAGATTTTCCGTTCTACAACGAGAACATGTGGGATTATAACTTCCAGATTGAGTTTGCCAAATGGCTTCACCAGAAAAAGAATGCCATTCGTACCTGCTGTCTGGTCGGCATCCGTACCCAGGAAAGTTATCATCGCTGGCGGACCATTTACAAGACTTCCAAGCTCCTGCTGTATCATAATTACCGCTGGAGTACGAAAATAGATAATGACGTATATAACCTGTATCCCATCTATGACTGGAAAACGACGGACGTATGGACTGCCAACGGAAAATTCGGATGGGACTACAACAAACTCTACGACCTGTACTACCAGGCCGGAGTCTGTCTGGAGAAACAACGTGTAGCAAGCCCGTTCATCAGTGAAGCAACCGAAAGCCTTTACCTCTATAAAGCTATCGATCCCGACACATGGGGCCGCATGATCGGACGCGTGAACGGCGTAAACTTCACCGCCATATACGGAAACTCGTATGCCATGGGACGGCAGTCGCCCAAACTTCCGCCTGGACATACCTGGAAGTCGTTCATGGAATTTCTGCTCTCCACCCTGCCGGAAGAAAGCCGGAGAAACTATCTGGGAAAACTGGAGACCAGCATCAAATTCTGGAGAACCAAGGGAGGCTGCCTGAGCGAAGAGACCATCCAGCGCCTTCAGGACCTGAACATCCCGATTGAAGTCCGCAATACGACAAACTACAAGACGGACAAAAGACCGGTCATGATGGAATACCTGGATGACATCAATATCCCGGAATTCCGGGAAATCCCGACTTACAAGCGTATGTGTATCTGCATCCTTCGCAATGACCATGCGTGCAAGTACATGGGATTCGCCCTGACCAAAGAGGAAAAGAAAATGAAAGATTACATTCTGAAACAATACCAAAACATATGGACGTAAAAGAAGAAAAGAAAAGCCCTGTATATAATGTGATTGCTGTCCCCGTGGAAAAAGTGACAGCCAATGATTATAACCCGAATGTCGTAGCCCCGCCGGAAATGAAACTGCTGGAACTTTCCATCTGGGAAGACGGTTTTACCATGCCCTGCGTGTGCTATTACGACAAGGAGAATGACAAATATATCATCGTAGACGGATTCCACCGCTATACAGTGCTGAAAACATCCAGACGGATCTTCGAACGTGAAAAAGGAATGCTGCCTGTTGTTGTCATCGACAAGGATCTGTCGAACCGCATCAGTTCCACCATCCGTCACAACCGTGCCCGAGGTACACACGATATCGGACTGATGACACACATCGTAGGAGAACTTACCAATGCCGGAATGTCCGACCAATGGATCATGCGGAACATCGGCATGGACCGGGACGAACTGCTCCGCCTGAAACAGATATCCGGCCTTGCCGCACTGTTCACTAACTCTGACTTTTCGATCCCCGATCCGGAAACTACCATTCCTTCCATCGACGAATAAGAATCTGACCACTAATAATTGCATATGACATTTACAGCCGAAAATATCCTGCTGGTAGGATCTGTGCTGATCTTCTCCAGCATTCTCATCAGCAAGACGGGATACCGTTTCGGAATCCCGACCTTGCTTCTCTTTCTTCTGGTCGGTATGCTCTTCGGAAGCGACGGACTGGGACTTCAATTCAACAGCGCCTCTGATGCCCAGTTCATCGGTATGATGGCACTGAGCATTATTCTTTTTACCGGAGGTATGGACACCCGCTTCCAGGACATCAGGCCCGTGCTCCGTCAGGGTATTCTGCTTTCCACCGCAGGTGTGCTGATTACCACCGTACTTACCGGCCTGTTTATTTATTACATTACAGCCTGGTATACCGGAAGCCCGACGCTGCCCATGCTGACTTCCCTGCTGCTGGCAGCCACCATGTCGTCAACCGACTCTGCTTCCGTATTCAGTCTGCTCCGTTCACAGAAGATGAATCTGAAAGAGAACCTGCGTCCCATGCTGGAACTTGAAAGCGGAAGTAACGACCCGATGGCCTATATGCTGACCATCGCCCTGATTCAGGTGATCAGCAGCGGAAGCGAACTCCACGTCGGACTGATAGCCAAGGATCTACTCGTGCAGTTCTTTGTGGGAGGCGTTGTGGGATATGCCTTCGGACGCTTCGCCGTGTGGCTTATCAACCGGATCAACCTCAGCAACAGTTCGCTTTATCCGATCCTGCTGCTGAGCCTGGTTTTTGCCACCTTCACCATTACCGACTTGCTGAAAGGAAACGGCTATCTGGCTGTCTATATCACCGGTATTCTGGTCGGCAACTCAAGACTTGCTTTCCGCAAGGAAATCAATACCTTCATGGACGGACTTACCTGGCTGTTCCAGATCATCATGTTCCTCACACTGGGGCTGCTTGTCAATCCGCACGAAATGCTGGACATCGTGGTCATCGGCCTGCTGATCGGACTCTTCATGATCATTGTAGCCCGTCCCGTCAGTGTCTTTGCCTGTCTCCTTCCTTTCCGGAACCTGAGCGGACGGGCACGCCTGTTCGTCTCGTGGGTAGGACTGCGCGGTGCGGTTCCCATCATTTTTGCCACTTACCCGGTACTGGCACACGTGGAAGGCTCGCACTTGCTGTTCAACATCGTGTTTTTCATCACTTTGCTTTCGCTGATCGTACAGGGAATGACCATCGCCAAGGTAGCCAGACTGCTGCATCTGGACCTGCCTCAGGAAAAGGAAGGCAATGAATTTGGTGTTGAACTTCCGGAAGAAATCGACACCCGTCTGCAGGATCTGACCCTGACTCCTGACATGCTGGCCGGCGGCAACCGCCTTGCCGACATGAATATACCCAAGGGAACCCTTGTCATGCTGATCAAGCGCGGCAATGAATTTCTCATTCCGAACGGACAGATGGAACTGCATCCCGGCGACAAGCTGCTGGTGATGCTGGAAAACAAAAAACCAGTAGAAACCTGACTTCGCCTGCGGCGGGATTTTTGTAGGCAGTGAGATTCCGGCTCTTCCAAAGTTTCGGGAACTCCTGAAAAAGCCCGCCAGCTTTTTTAAAAACGTTTCGGGCTTTTCAGGAAAAGAATTCGGGCTTTGAAGCAAAACGTTTCGACGTTTTTCAAGGCACCGGAAAGTTTCCCGTGCATTCTCTTCCAGATATTACAAATTATCTCTTTGCAACGCTTTGTATAAAAAATTTTTTCGTAATTTTGAGGCTCAAAACAAAATGTATAACTAACCTTATTATTATTCACTCAATGGGTATGCTATTACCATTGAAAAAACAAAAAACAACATGAGTCAAGAAAAAACGAACTTCATGATTCCTTTGTCATTCATCGGAATCATGTTCTTTGCGATTGGATTCGCATTGGGCATCAACTCCTTGCTGGTTCCCGTATTGCAAGGATCACTGGGTATTTCTAACGCCGCTTCTTACCTGATCATTGCAGCTACCTTCATTCCGTTCCTGGTATTCGGTTATCCGGCCGGACTGACCATCAAGGCAATCGGTTACAAGAAGACAATGTCATTGTCATTCTTCATCTTCGCCGCTGCCTTCTACCTGTTTATCCTTTCTGCCAACGAAAAGAGTTTCTCTCTCTTCCTGCTGGCTTCTTTCGTGAGCGGTGCTGCCAACGCTTATCTGCAGGCTTCCGTTAATCCGTACATCACCATCCTCGGTCCCCTGGAAAGTGCTGCAAAACGTATCAGTATCATGGGTATCTGCAACAAGATGGCATGGCCTATCCCTTCTATCTTCATCGTATGGCTGCTGGGCAAGGATGTAAACCTGATCAGCATCGACGACCTGGAAAAACCGTTCCTTATCATCATTGCAGCCTTCATCGTTCTGGGTATCATGGCTTTCTTCGCTCCCCTGCCTGAAGTGAAAGCTGCCGGTGAAGACGAAAGCGAAGATTCTGCAGATGCTTGTCCTTATGCTGCCGGAAAGACTTCAGTCTTCCAGTTCCCCCACCTGCTGCTGGGCTGTCTGGCTCTGTTCCTTTATGTAGGTGTTGAAACAGTTTCACTGGGAACCCTGGTTGACTATGCCAACTCACTGGGTCTGGAAGGTGCAGCCAACTATGCATGGATCGCTCCGATCGGTATCGTAATCGGTTATATCTGCGGTATCATCTTCATCCCGAAATACATCAGTCAGGCAACAGCCTTGAAGGTTTGCTCATGGTTGGCTATCATCGGTTCACTGCTGGTAGTACTTACTCCTTCTGACATCTCAATCTACTTCATCTCATTCATGGCACTGGGATGCTCTCTGATGTGGCCTGCTTTGTGGCCGCTGGCTATGGCTGATCTGGGTAAATTCACGAAAGCCGGTTCTTCACTGCTGATCATGGCTATGTTCGGTGGAGCAGTGATCCCGACCCTCTACGGCTGGTTGAAAGATATCACCGGTCCGCAGCAGGCTTACTGGCTGTGTCTCCCCTGCTTCCTCTTCATCCTGTACTACGGTATGGCAGGTTATAAGATCCGCACCAAATAAGAACGGTAATTTCCGTTCAGAAACGGCATAAAAATAACAGGCAGACGAAAGATCACCGGAAGGGTGCTTTCGTCTGCCTGCTTTTATTTCAGACACACTTCTTGCTGAATCATTCGTGGCCTTTCTCCTTGCGAAGACGGTTCATCTCAACCAAATAAGCAACAATCAGGCCTAGTCCGCCACCCAGCAGCAGGCAGGAACCATAAATCACACTGATTGAATTCTGAATCTTGCCTGACCATTCATCAGAAACAATGTACGATTGAAAAAACATTAGGGTAAGAATGAATCCGACCAGCAGTCCCAGTCCAAGTCCCAACATCAGGCATCCTCCACGCAAGGCCCAGTTACCGGAAGAGGAGAACTGAGGCAGCAGATTTCCCTTGAACTCTTCGGGGCGCCACCCGGAACTCAGTTTCTCGATCAGCATGATACGTTCCTGACGGCGTACATACAGTTCAAACAATTTATAAATCACTCCAAAAACAATTGCCACATTGGCAACAACCATTAATTCTTCCATAATTCCTTCTATTTAATGTGAATAATTTTGTTTCTTTGTCCCTTTAGACGCAGGGACCAGAGAAAGGTTACAGGCATTTCTGCTTTTTCACTGGATTCCGGAAATTTTCACACCTTCTTGATTCATTGAGGAAAGGAAGCTACTACGATTTTTTCCGCCCGAAGCCTGTAACCTTTATTCAACCTTTGCGTCTAAAGGGCATAATGAAAAACGACGAACTACATATTATTACATCTATTCTGGCCGGAAATACAGAACGCTTTTCGTATTTCCTCGACACCTACGGACAGCAGATCTTTACGCTGATTGTCCGGATGGTGGGATCGCCGGAAGACGCTGAAGAACTGACGCAGGACACTTTCATGAAGGCATTCCGCCACCTGTCAGACTTCAACGGCAAAAGTTCGTTTTCTACCTGGCTCTACCGGATTGCCTACAACACAGCTCTGTCTTCATTACGGAAACAGCCGAACGAAGTCTTGTCCGTTGACGACCGGTTATGGAACAACCTGACAGAAAACGAAATTGACCGTGCTCTGGATGAAGAAGACGAGGAACGGATCGAACAACTTCAGCGGGCACTCGAGAAACTGACACCCGATGAGCGGGCATTGGTGACCTTATTTTATGAAGAAGACAGACCTATTGCCGAAATCTGTCACATACTGAACCAGACCGAAGGCAATGTCAAGGTCAAACTGTACCGGATACGCAAAAAACTATATATACTGATTAAACAGGAGGAAGAAACAAGATGAAAAAAGAAGACAGCAAAGCACTCAGAAAAGCAATCGGCCGGCAGCCGGAATTCAGATTGCCCAGCAACTTCACCTATCGCATGATGCAGCAAGTGGAGCAGGAAGCCTTTCTGCGCAAAAAGCGAAACGAAAAAAGAATTTTCATCCTGTGGGCCGCTACTCTGATTCTGATGGGAGGAAGTGCACTGGCCTATCTCATCTTCACTTACATGAAAAATCTTTCCGGAATAGAAGAAGCATTGAAAAATATACCGGAAAACAGTTCCTTGCTTCAGACATTCCCGGTTCTCCTGACGGTATTCATGCTGCTGGCAGTCCTCAACTACCGGCTGAACACCCTAAGATACCGCAAATTCATGGAGAAAGAAAAGTAGCGTTCCGAAAAGCGTCCTGTCTGAAAAATAACAGAGCCATGCCTGCGTCACACAGACATGACTCTCGGAAAGAAAGAGAGTTTTTATTACTGGAAAAACAGTATATGCTCGTAAGAATAAGTTAAGCCATTTCGTCTATCCTGTACATCAGGCTGACCTCATTGAAAAATTCATCGGCTACTTCCGACAAGTTTTCCACAGCCTCTTCTTCAGTTTCGCCATAAGCGCCACACTGGTGATAATCCAACAGATAAGCGTAAAATTCTCCGTCCGGTGTACATTCCACTACATAATTCGCTTCATTCATAATGAGTCCTCCTTTATTTTTTTAAGACACTGCGAAGTTAACCGGAACTTGTTACAATCCTGCAACCCGATAGTTACGTTTCTGTGAAACTCCTCCCGACAAAAAAAGTACCCGGATCATCCGTCCGGGAAGCCATTTTCCCTTTCGGATAATCCGGGTATTATCGTGCAGCTCTCCCTCCGCTACCGGAAGGAAAACCATCCATCATCAAGCCTGACGGTAAGAAGCCAGTTCTTCAGCCTGGAACTTACGGATAAAGTTGAAATGTTTTTCCACTTCAGATTCCGCATAATTAACATATACGTTCAAGGACTTGCCGAACATTTCAGGAGCCTTCGTTGCATCCTGCAGAAGCAGATGGCTCATCACGCAGACAGCAGCCATTTCATACAAGCGGCGTGATACCAGATCAAGCAGTTCCTGGTTCTGAGCTTCCTTCACGGCATTGGTGCAGGCTTCCAGCTTACGGGTCATCTCCTTGATACGGTTCATATATCCTTCAAATTCCGGTGCACAAGGAATCAGTTCATATTCATGCAAAGTAGCTGCATACGAACCGTTCGTTACATAACGGATGGCAGCAACCGTCTGCAACTGAGTAGTTCCTTCATAGATACTGGTGATACGTGCATCACGATAAATACGCTGACAAGCATATTCCATCATGAAACCGGAACCTCCGTGTACCTGAATACAGTCGTACGCATTCTGGTTAGCATACTCAGAGTTCATACCTTTTGCCAGCGGAGTAAAGCTGTCAGCAAGTTTTGCATAACGTTTCTGTTCCTGACGTTCTTCCGGAGTCAGCTTGCGTTCGCGGGCGATATCATCCAATGCTTTATAAATATCAACATAACGGGAAGTCTGATACAACAGCGCACGGCCGGCATCCAGCTTCGCCTTGATGGTAGCCAGCATATCGTAAACTGCCGGGAACTCAATAATGGCTTTACCGAATTGTTTACGGTCTTTAGCGTATGCCAAAGCCTCATCGTATGCAGCCTGACTCAGTCCGACAGACTGTGCGGCGATACCCAGACGCGCACCATTCATCAAGGCCATGACATATTTAATCAGACCGAGCTTGCGTTCACCGCAAAGTTCAGCTTTTGCATTCTTGTAAACCAGTTCACAAGTCGGAGAACCGTGGATACCCAGTTTGTTCTCAATACGACGAACGTCTACACCACCGTCGTTCTTGTCATAAATGAACATTGACAAGCCGCGACCGTCGTGTGTACCTTCTTCAGAACGTGCCAGAACCAAATGAAGGTTTGCGTCACCGTTTGTAATGAAACGTTTCACACCATTCAGGCGCCAGCAATTGTTTGCTTCATCGTAAGTAGCCTTCAACATCACACTCTGAAGGTCAGAACCCGCATCCGGTTCAGTCAAGTCCATTGACATGGTTTCACCGGCGCAAATACGCGGAATGAAACGGCTGTGCTGATCTTCATTACCGAATTCATAAAGAGTTTCGATACAATCCTGCAAAGACCAGATATTACCGAAACCGGCATCAGCCTGAGCCACGATTTCAGCACACATGGTATACGGAGTGATCGGGAAATTCAGACCGCCGTAACGACGAGGCATCGTCATACCGTTCAGACCTGCCTTCACCATTGCATCCAGGTTAGCCTTTGTTCCTGATGCATATTCTACACGACCGTTTGCACAGTGCGGACCTTCTTCGTCTACTCCTTCAGCATTGGCTGCAATTACTTCTCCGGTAATTTCACCTGTAATTTCCAATACTTTATCATATGAGTCGATGGCATCCGCAAAATCCTGCGGAGCATAGTCATACTCGTCTTTATCTTTATAGCTGCGTTCTTTCAATTCGCAGATACGTTCCATCAACGGGTTATTCAGATGGAAACGCAGTTCCGGATGTTCTGTATAAAAGTTTGCCATTACTTACTGTTCTTTTTGTAGTACTTAATCATTTTCGGAATAACCTCTTCCACCGTTCCGTTGATCACATAATCAGCGATGGTATTGATCGGAGCGTTCGGATCATTGTTGACAGAAATGATAATTCCTGCATCCTGCATACCGGCGATATGCTGAATCTGTCCAGAGATACCGCAGGCAATATACAACTTCGGATGAACGGTTACACCGGTCTGTCCGATCTGACGGTCGTGTTCACAGAAACCGGCATCAACAGCTGCACGGCTGGCACCAACTTCTGCATGAAGTTCCTTAGCCAGTTCGAACAGCATATCAAAGCCTTCCTTGCTTCCCATACCATAACCTCCGGCAATCACAATCGGAGCTCCTTTCAGATTATGTTTGGCTTTTTCTACGTGACGGTCGATCACCTTCACTACATAATCCGTTTCCGGAACATACTTCGCAACATCGTGACGGATCACCTCGCCCTGATAATTGGCGTCCACAATTTCTTTTTTCATCACACCTTCGCGGACAGTAGCCATCTGCGGACGGTGTTCCGGATTGATAATGGTTGCCACAATATTACCTCCGAAAGCCGGACGAATCTGATACAACAGGTTTTCGTATGTAACGCCATTCTTTTTGTCTTCGTGGTTACCGATTTCCAACTGCGTACAGTCAGCGGTCAAACCACTGGTCAAAGCAGAAGAGACACGCGGTCCTAGGTCGCGACCGATAACGGTAGCTCCCATCAGACAGATCTGCGGTTTTTCTTCCTTGAACAAATTAACAAGAATGGAAGTATGAGGAAGTGAAGTATAAGGGAACAAGCCCGGAGCATCAAACACATGAACACGGTCAACTCCGTATGGCAAAACTTGTTTTTCTACATCTGCAAGATCGCTGCCGGCACAAATGGTTTCCAGCTGACATCCCAGCTGAGTGGCTAACTTACGACCTTTAGTTAAAAGTTCGAGACTGACATCGGCAACATGTTTGCCTTCCATCTCACAATATACAAATACATTATTCATAGTCTTATCCGATAGTATGGTTAGCCAACAATTCAACAATCAAGTTCTCTACATCTGCATCGCTGCCGGTAATCGTTTTACTTTCTTTTGCCTGGAAGATGATGTTTTCAATCTTCTTCACCTTTGTCGGTGAACCGGACAGACCACATTGCTTGGTGTCACCATTGACATCAGCTACACTCCATTCCGTAATATTCAGATAAGGACGACTTTCATATAAAGACGCATAAGGCAGAACGCCGCCATCTTTTGTGATCGCAGCTTTTTCCTGAGCTCCCAATGCACGTTTGTATTTCTGTACCAGTTTGGCATTGCGCGGACGACAGGGAGCAGCGCTTCCGTTTACAGTCAAGACGATCGGCAGCGGACCTTCTACGGTTTCCACACCACCGTCAATATGACGTTTCACACGGATACGTCCGTCTTTTACCTCCTGGATTTCTTCAACATAAGTAACCTGAGGCAATCCCAGTTTTTCTGCAACCTGAGGACCAACCTGCGCTGTATCACCGTCAATTGCCTGACGGCCGCCTACAATAATATCATATTCACCGATCTTACGGATAGCCGTAGCCAGTGCGTATGAAGTAGCCAGCGTATCTGCACCGGCAAAAGCACGGTCAGTAAGCAAATAACCATTATCAGCTCCTCTGTATAATCCTTCACGAATAATTTCAGCGGCACGGCCCGGACCCATGGTCAGAATCGTAACGGTAGAACCGGGATGTGTGTCTTTCAGTCTGAGTGCCTGTTCGAGGGCATTCAAGTCTTCCGGATTAAAAATCGCCGGAAGTGCCGCACGGTTAATTGTACCGTCAGCATTCATGGCATCTTTTCCCACACAACGTGTATCGGGAACTTGTTTAGCCAATACTACAATTTTCAAACTCATTAGATTATCTTTTTGGTATTAGTAATTTATTGTCGGCAAATTTAATGAAACCATTTGTTCTGCAAAACGATATAATAAAAAAAAGTTTAAGAAAGGAAGGTCCCGTCAATCCCCTGACAAAGAAGAAACAGCCTGATACAAATCCTCAAAAGAAGCTATCGGATTGTCCGTAAAAAGGTAACGGACATTACAGGCTGTATCGGAAACATAAACCAAAGGAACTCCTTCTTCCGAAAACAAAGAATATACTTTTCGGTCTGATTGTGCAGAATAAGGCAGAGTCAGAGCATTACTTTTCCAATATGCCAGTATTTCTTTTTCTGGTTCTTCCCGACTGATACAGGCAATTCGGACACGAGGATTTCCAGCATAAACCTCATACAATTGCTGAACAACCGGAAGTTCACGCTGACAATCCGAACAGGAAGTATGGAAAAACACCAGTACCGAAACCTTTCCCCTCAAAGAATCCCGGTCAAGTATTGTTCCGTCATTCATCTCTACCATAAATTCCGGTAAAGCATCTCCCGGCTGTATATACTGAATATGCTCACCTACTTCTTCCCGTATACAGGAAACACAACCTATCAGAAATACTAGTACTACTGTTACAAGCAACCTCATTATATCAATTCTTTAAGAATGCGCAAATATACATATTGTACTCCTGGCCGAACAGATTCTTCCTCCAGAAACTTCTGCTTTACCCGATACCTGCGTAATGTTTTCCGAATATATGATTCCACCACGACTGAAGGTTCATCTACATATTCCAACACCTGCACGGAGCCATCCGGCTGAATATTCACCTTCGCTTTCACATTCAGTAAACTCTTGCCTTGAGCAGAAGTTCCACGACGATCATAATCAATCCACAAAATCATTGTAGCTTTAGGGACAGATTCTGCCACAGATTCGTTCACTTCTTTCTTACCAGCCTTTTCATCTTCTTTCGCACGTTCGGAAATACAGGCACTCACCAGCAACAAGACAGAAACCAAATATAAAAAACATTTTCGCATAATCGGTTAACAACTAAAAATCGAATATCCAAAGATACAAAATTTTATTAACTTTGCCCAAACAAGTAATATTTATGGAACAAATCAATCAAAGTATCGCTCAGTTTTTACTTCACATCGGTATAGACAAAGAAAATATTAACTGGAGCCTGCAGATACTCCTTATTATATGTATAGCCCTGCTGTCTTACATTACAACCAAGTTATTCCGGTACATCATCATCCCTGCTGTACAAAAAATCACCTCCCGGACCAAAGCCAGGTGGGACGATTACCTGTTCAACGAGAAGATGATGATCAGCTTCTGCCGCCTGATTCCTCCTTTGGTTTGGTATATACTGCTTCCTCTTGTATTCAGCAAGTTGCCCCTTCTGCTGGAATTCCTGCAAAAAGCATGCGAAATCTATCTGGTTGTCTGCATGCTACTGCTGATCAGCGCCTTTCTTAACTCCCTTTATGAGATCTCCAATGAGCACGAGACCCTTCGCAACCGTCCGTTGAAAGGGATCTACCAGATGATTAAATTAATTGCATTCGGCATTGGATTTATTGTAATTATCAGTATCATCACCGACAGCAATGCAACAAGTATCCTTGCCGGATTAGGAGCTTCAGCGGCTGTTTTAATGTTGATCTTCAAAGACAGTTTGCTGGGACTGGTTGCAGGAGTACAATTATCAGCAAACGATATGCTACGTCCTGGCGACTGGATTACCATGCCCAAATACGGAGCAGACGGAGATGTTATCGAAGTTTCACTTACAACGGTCAAGGTGCGTAACTTTGACAAGACAATTACTACCATTCCACCCTATGTACTGGTCAGTGACTCCTTTCAGAACTGGCGAGGAATGCGGGATACTGGCGGAAGACGTATCAAACGCTCCATCAATATTGACCTGAATACCATTCGTTTCTGTACTGAAGAAGAAAAGAAACGACTCGTGGAAAAAGGATGGATCAAAGATAATACAGAAACAGAAGAGCTGACAAACCTCAGTGCTTTCACCAGTTATCTTCAGGAATACCTTGTTCATCATCCTCACACCCACAAAGAGCTGATGATCATGGTCCGGCAGCTACAGCCGACTTCCGAAGGTCTTCCTCTAGAAATCTATTGCTTTACGGATACGACAGTATGGATGGAATATGAGAATATCCAGAACGGAATATTCAATCACCTGCTGGCAGTCCTTCCTCAATTCGGATTAAGAGCTTTCCAACGGCCAGCAGGTAAAGATATTAATGATTCAGTTATACCACCATTGCAGCGATAAACTGAATGAACAAAATCAGAAATACCATAGCGATCGGATAAACGGTCGCATAAGCCACTCCAGGAATATTGCTGTCAGTCATGGAATCCACGGCTGCAAGTCCCGGTGTACTGGTCATACCGCCAGTAATGGTTCCGAGCATATCCAGCAGACTGATCTTAAAGACATACCGTCCGACCAGCGCTGCTATGAGCATCGGCACTAAAGTAATCAAAGCTCCGACCCCAAACAGCAGGAACCCGCTTTCACGGAAAGTCGAAACCAGATTAGCACCGGCCGAAGTTCCTACTTCTGCCAGAAAAAGCAAGAGTCCCAACTGACGAAGCAACTGATTGGCAGGCCCCGACATAGACCACAAGATTGGTCCCGTCTTACCGATAGCACTCAAGAACAATGCCATCATCAACACTCCCCCGGTCAGTCCTGGAGAAAAAGAGAAACCGGAGCCAAAGGAGAGATTTAACTTGCCAAACAACACACCCAGAACGATACCCATAGCTATCGGGAAGAAATCCGTATCAGATAATTGTTTGGCATCATTCCCTAGCAAACGGGCAACAGCCTGAATTCCTTCTTTCTCTCCAACAACCATCAGCTTGTCACCAAACTTGAGAGCCAGATCCGGAGACGGAGACAGATCAATACCGCTTCGGCGAATCCGGGTTACCGTACAACCGAAGTTTCGCTGAAAGTTCAGATCTCCCAGCTGCTTGTTGATCATATCTTTCTTTGTCAATAACAATGATTCGATTGCCTGTGTATTTTCAAGTGGCAATTCTCCCTCTTCGCGTTCTCCCAGCATCAAAGCCAGACTTGCCAACGCATCCTCACTGCCTACAGCCTGAATGCAGTCTCCTTGCTTCAATTCTGTATGGGCCTTCGGGATCACGATATCCTCTCCACGTTTCAAACGGGAAATAACCGCTCCCGTCATAGCCCGTATATTCAACTGAGCCAGCGTCTTTCCGATCACCGTTTCGTTAGTTACCCGAAACAGACATGTCTTTAATTCCGGGAACTGCCCACGCCGTTCTTTCTCCAGCCGGTGAGCCTCTTGTTCCAGATCGACCCGCAACAATTTAGGGAGAAGCTTCACAAACAGAATAACCCCAATAACTCCAAAAGGATAAGCAATACCATAAGCAATGGATGCCAATGGTGACTGAGTGCTGTCGATGGCAACAGCCAATCCCGGTGTACTGGTCAAAGCACCTGCGATAAGTCCGACCAGACTAGGCGTATCAATGCCAAAGGCATACTTCAGTCCCAGACCGGTAAGACAGGCTGATGCAACAATCAGAATAGTTATCAGGATCAATGTTTTTCCTTTACTTCGGAAAGAATCAAAGAACCCCGGCCCCGCCTGGATGCCTATGGTAAAAATAAAAAGCACCAGTCCGAAGTTTCCCAGCGCTTTCGGAATAGAAACGCCCCAATGGCCAAAAGCCAAGGCGATAAAGATCACTGCGGACACGTCTAACGACAAGCCCATCACTTTCACACGCCCCAGCATAAAGCCTAAGGCCACAATCAAAAATACAGAAAAATAAGGTGACTGTAATAAGTCAATAAACATAAGTATAACGGGTTACAGGTTTTGCGGTCAAAGATAGAAAAATTTCTTTAATCTGCAAAGACCTGCCTTCCTGCCCCGATACTAATGTGATACCGACTGAATATATTCATACAGTTTCCTGTAAAAGGCATGACGGGTCAGCGTTGACACATCTCCCAAGATGATCAGTTTCATGCGGGCACGGGTAATGGCAACATTCATACGACGTAAGTCACTGAGAAAGCCAATCTGCCCGTCTTCGTTGGCACGCACCAGACTGATCAGAATTACATCCCTTTCCTGACCCTGAAAACCATCAACCGTATTGACTGTAATCAAGGAACGGTAAGGCTTGAAAAAAGGATCCCGTTTAAGCAACTGTCGCAGATACTGCACCTGTGCTTTGTAAGGAGATATCAATCCCACATCAATGCGTTCTTCCAGAAAACGTTCTCTTCCGATCTTGGTAATATATGTTTTCAGCAGACTTACGGAAAGTTCAGCTTCTGCCTTATTGATACGTCCGTAATTCTCTCCCACAAACTCCTCGTTACAGTCCACATCTTCCGTATCAATCCACTCTATCGGTGTATCAAAATCAAGAATACTGCAGTATTTCACTTCGGGAGCCGACTGCACCATTCCTCCATAAAACCAGTCAGAAGAAAAGCGCATGATCTCTTCATTCATGCGATATTGCAACTTCAGCAAAGCTACGGTTTCCGGCTTGTTCTTCACAATTGTCTGCATCAGAGTTTCACCCAGTCCTGCCCGTAATGCCTGCGGACATTTGACTGTCGGAGGAAGCTGACAATGATCACCAGCCAGAATCACCCGATCCACTTTACGGATCGGAATCCAGCAGGCTGCTTCCAATGCCTGCGCCGCCTCATCGATGAACAAAGTCCCGAACTTCTGCCCTTCCAGCAACCGGTTGGCACTGCTTACCAGCGTACAGGCAATCACCCTCGCTTCAGCAAACAAAGAAGCATTGATACGTATTTCAAGTTCCGTAGCCCGGTCTTTCAGTGAATTGATCTTCTGCCGGATACTTTCCCGGTCCGAAGCTTTCCGCATCCGGGCATAAAGTTCACGAACAGCCTTGCGGATGCTCCACAATTGCGGATAGTCCGGATGAGACTCAAAACGACGTTCGTATGTAAATGAAAGCATTTTATCGTTTACCCGACTCGGATTTCCGATACGCAACACACTTACTCCCCGGTCTACCAGCTTCTCGCTGATCCAGTCAACAGCCATGTTGCTTTGTGCACACACCAGCACCTGATTCTCCCGATGAAGTGTTTCGTACACCGCTTCCACCAGTGTAGTTGTCTTACCTGTACCCGGAGGACCATGTACAATCGCTACATCCTTGGCATGAAGCACTTTGTTGACCGCTTCTTCCTGTGTCCGGTTCAGCCAGGGAAAACGGACAGGCTGAAATGAAAAGGACGACACAGGCTGCCGGCCGTGAAAGATATCACGCAACTCTGCAAGGCGATTATTACGCGCACTGATCACTCCCTTCAGTGCTTCAAACATCAGCCGATAGCTGGTTTCATCAAAATACAACTGTACTCCCAACACCTCCTGAGCCTGTAAAGCCAACAGGGCATCTGCATTGGGAAGGACTACCACCATCCGGTCTTCTTCCACATAACTGACCGTAGCTGTAAAGGAAAGATAATGTAACTTTCCAAAAGTATCTTGCGTAAAGAAACAAACAGGCCGCCCATATTCAAACAAATGTTCAATCTCCCGGTCCTCAGTGCGCTCAACTTCTACAACCAGCTGATTCAAGGCATTATAATAACTCCGTCCCAGATGAAGCGGATACCAGCACATGCCCCGTTTGACCTTCCGGCCTATTCCCATCAGTTCGGTCTGCTGACGAAACTGTTCCTTTTCATATTCATATTCCATCTGCAACAACTCATACTGACGTTGCAAGGAAAGTATCGGCGAATCTGTCATCAATGCGTTTTTTATGTTCCTTTTCTCCTGCAAAGGTACAAGTTATTTGAAAAAAGAATTGATTAATTCCCGGATTCTTCTTAATTTTGTTTGCAACGAGAACAATAACCAGACAGATGGAGGCTATCATGAAAAAGCAAGCTGACTATATCAAACGCATTGAGATCAAAAGACTTTGGGGACGGAAAAATATTTCATGGGACTTGCGTCCCGATGTAAATATCCTGAGCGGAATCAACGGAATCGGGAAAAGTACCATCCTGAACAATTCTGTAAGAAGCCTGAACGCCCTTGAAGGAGGTGCATTAACCAATGGAGCACAGCCTGGAGTGTCTTTCATCTTCTCTCCCGAAGATGCCACTTTCATTCACTTTGACGTCATCCGCAGTTTCGACCGACCGCTTATCAATTCAGGACTGCTGGAAAAAATAGGCAATCAGAATGTCAAAACGGAACTGGACTGGCAGCTTTATCAGCTTCAGCGACGCTATCTGGACTACCAGGTCAATATCGGCAACCGAATTATTGAACTGCTGACGAGCGGCGTACCGGAAGACCAGTTGAAAGCTACCGAAGTGTCACGCCCCAAGACACGCTTTCAGGATCTGATAGACGACCTCTTTCAGGAAACCGGAAAGAAAATCATCCGAAAAAGCAACGAAATTCAGTTTGAGCAGGATGGAGATATCCTCACTCCTTATCAACTTTCATCCGGAGAGAAACAAATGCTCGTTATCCTGCTGACCGTGCTCGTACAGGACAACCAGCATTGTACTCTTTTTATGGATGAACCGGAAATTTCCCTGCACGTGGAATGGCAACAGCGGCTGATCAGCCTGATCCGATGCCTGAATCCCAATGTACAGATCATTCTGACCACTCATTCTCCGGCCCTCATCATGAACGGATGGCTAGATGCCGTCACCGAAGTCAGTGATATAACGACTCTTTAAATGCTAAGATTATGGGAAAAAGACTTACTGAAAACCTTTCTTCCCTCTACATAGAGGCAGCCAACAGCCTGCGTCCGAAGAAAGCAAGAAGAAAGATCGTAGCTTATGTGGAAAGCTACGATGACATCTCCTTCTGGCGTGCCTTACTGGCCGACTATGAAGACAATACCCGATACTTTGAAGTCATGCTTCCCTCACAGGATTCGCTGGCAAAAGGCAAGAAGACCGTATTGATGAACCATCTGGGAAAACAGCTCGGTGAAAATATGATTGCCTGTGTGGATAGTGACTATGACTATCTGTTGCAGGGACGGACACAGACATCACGTTATATGATTGAGAGTCCGTATGTACTCCAGACCTATGCTTATGCCATCGAGAACTATCATTGCTATGCAGAAGGCCTGCACGAAGTCTGTGTAACCGCTACCTTGAATGATCACCGCCTGATTGATTTTCCGGCATTCATGAAATTATATTCCCAGATTGCTTACCCATTATTTATATGGTCTGTATGGTTCTACCGCCGGCACATCCTGTCAGAGTTCTCCCTGCTTGACTTCTGCTCATACGTCAAGCTGGATCAGGTAAGCACACGCCACCCGGAACGCAGTCTGGAAAATATGGCCAAAAAAGTAGAGCGCAAGCTCAGGGAACTGGAAAGAAAACATTCCAATGCCCTCCACGAAATTGAATCCTTAAAAGCGGAACTGCTCAATTTGGGCGTAACCCCGGACAATACCTATATGTTCATCCAGGGACATCACATTCTGGACAACGTGGTCATGAGACTACTGATTCCGGTCTGTACCGTGCTACGCAGGGAACGTGAACAGCAGATTCACGATCTGGCCCTGCATAACATTCAATTGCAGAACGAACTGACGAACTATCAGCGCAGTCAGGTAGCCGTCGAAGTAGTCATTCATAAAAACCTATATTACAAAAATTCTCCTCTCTATAAAAAGATACAGCGCGATGTGGAGAGATTCCTGAAAATCATCAAGTGATCATCCCGGAATACGAGAGAGAATTTTCGGAAACTTCCAGGCAAAAAGCAGCGTACAGCAGACAGCAGCCGTGGCATCAGATATCGCTTCGGCTGCATAAATTCCATTCACACCCCAGAAGCGGGGCAACAACAAAGCCAGAGGTATCAGAAGGATCACCTTGCGAAGCAGGGCAATGAAAATGGAAATCCGCGCCTGCCCCAAAGCAACAAACATATTCTGACAGGCACGCTGCAAACCGAAGATCGTCATCCCGGCAAGAAAAACCGGCATTACACAACGTACCGTACCGATCAGAACTTCATCATCGGTAAAGGCTGAAGCTACAACCGACGGGAAACAGATCATCAGCAGCATCAGTACAAAATTGAAAGAGAACATGGTGATCAGTGAAATCCGGAAGCAGGATCTCACCCGATCCTTATAGCCGTGACCGTAATTGTAACTGGCCACCGGAACAAATCCCTGTGCAAAACCCACCAAAGGAACACTGGCAAACTGCATCGCACTCTGAAGAATAGCCAGGGCACTGACATGAATATCACCAAAATGTTTCAGACTACCGTTCAGCACAAACCCGACAAGGCTTTCCGTACTCGCCATGATGAAAGGCGAAACGCCCAGGGCCAGCATAGACAGAACGATCCCTTTGTCCAGTTTCATGTAACGGCGTTCCAGCGGAAGCGAGGCCTGTCGGGAAAACAAAAAGCGCAACACCCATCCGGCACTGCATGCCTGAGACAGAATAGTAGCCAGTGCTGCTCCCTTTACTCCCATGTCCAGCCCGAAGATAAAGACCGGATCGAGCACAATATTCATGGCTGCCCCGATCAGGACAGAAGTCATGGCTATACCTGGCCTGCCCTGTGTATTGATAAAAGCATTCAGCCCCACTGAAAGCTCGACAAACAAGGTGCCCAGCAAATAGACAGACAGATAATCCTCCGCATATCCCAGAGTATGTTCCGAAGCTCCCGTCAGCAAGAGCACGGGTTCCATAAACAGATACGCCAGTGAAGAAGTCACAACCGTAAAAAGCAAAAGCAGGACAAATCCATTCCCTAATATCTTTCCGGCCCGTTCCCGGTTTCCCTGCCCCAAAGCAATGGCAGCAAGCGGTGCACCTCCGGCACCGACTATGGCCGAAAACGAAGATATCAGAATCACAATGGACATGGTGACTCCTACCCCTGCCAGTGCATCCGTGCCGATTCCGGGGATATGGCCGATATAGACTCGGTCGACAATGGCATAAAGTAAATTCACAAACTGCGCCGCTACGGCCGGCAAAGCCATCCGGAAAATCAGACGCAGCATGGGATCTGTCCCTAACCGCTCTTCGTAGGAATGATTCATAACCAACGCTCCTCCGGATTTATTTCAAGGTTTCTACCGGAAGTTCCTCGTTTTTCCGGTAGCCGGAACTGGTAAAAATCGCGACAAGCTGTCCTTCATCGTCCGTAATCCGTACCTCGATGAAAGGTATCCGGGCGTGACTGAATGTCTCCGTCGCTTCAGCATACACGTACCCTTCATGCGCCGAACGCAGAAATGTAATGTTTGCATTCAGCGAAAGCGTCAGTTTCAGATGACTGTTCGCCACCGCAGCAAAAGCCAGGTCAGCCAGTGTAAACAGGGCACCTCCCTGACAGACACCTCCTGCATTCAGGTGTTTCACCGTAACAAGCATCCGCGCCCGGGCATATCCCGGAGACACTTCCAGCAGCTCCACGCCGGCATTGGCTGCAAAATGATCCTTTGCCAGCAATTCCTTCAATGTTTTCATAAGCCTCAACGAATGGTTACCATGGTTGCTCCGAAACCATATTCACGGAACGAAGCATCCTGACTCGGATAATTTTTATACTTGCGTTTCAGTTCATCCAGAATCGCACGGCGCAACACTCCGTCTCCCTTACCGTGAATAAAGACAATCTTCTGTCCCTTTCTGGTACGATACTCCTCCAGCGTCTTGCGAAAGACATCCAGCTGATAATTCAACATTTCCGCATTACCCATTCCTGTCGTATCATCCAGCAGTTCATGAATGTGCAGATCGACTTCCACAATATCATTCTTCACCTTCGGACCTTTCTTCTGAAGTTTGGCAGGAACCTCGTCCCCCTTTTTCCCAAACAGGGCATCCTTGATATCCTCGGCAGAAACAAACACCTGGCGGGCTGTTTCGTCATCACGTACAATGTCATAGATCAGGGCCGGTTCCGGGAAGAAGTCATTCTTCTCGAATGTATGAAGTTTGTAGAACTTCACCGTGTCAATACGCAATTCCTGGCAGACTACATTTTTCATCAGGAAAGTACGGTCATCCTTATAAGCCATCAGTTGTACAGCCACGTGCTCCAGGCCGTTCAGTGCACTCCGGTCGAACTCTTCCAGATGCAGTTTCATATTCGGCTTCACGGTTCCCCGGCTTCTCAGCGTCCAGCTCTTGCCTTCGGCCGAAAGATACAGATAGTCTACAAAATAATTGCTGTCGTTCACCAGGTATGCATCAAAAGCCGTTGACGAGATTTCCCTGATATCCTGAGGCACATAAGCCAGGAATACATTCAGGACATCGTTCCCCCGGATCTCAGGAGCCCGGTAAGTAATGGGCTTTTCTTCTTCCGGCTCTTCCTCTTCCACTGCCGGAGCTGCCGGCTTTGCAACAGACTTCAACGGAATATTATAGTCGTCGGTCTGTATCACCACACACTCCTTGATCAGCATCGGAATTTCAAATCCGTCTTCACCTTCCACCAGTGCAATGTCCTTACCCTGAAATCCTCTCACAATGCCGCCTCCCACTTCACTCAGGAAACGGACTTTATCTCCTATTTTCATATTCGTTACATTTTTTACTTTCGCAAAAGTAGAAATTTTTATCCATACTATCACGAAAAAAACGTCCCGGTCTTTTCATCAAAAGGCCGAAACGTTTTACTTCAAACGCCGAAACATTTTTTTAAAAGCTGGAAGCCTTTTCCGGCTATGCCTGTTCCAGCTCCGACGAATATGAACAACCCCAATTAATTCTGACGAACTTCCTTGACAGCTTCAATCAAACGGAGGAAATCAGCAGGATAAACATCTCCGATATTACCGATACGGAAAGTATCTGCCTGAGAAATCTTTCCCGGATAGATCACAAAGCCTTTTGCTTTCAGCTGCTGATAGAAATCCTTGAAATCAAAGTCTGCAGAAGGATAATAGAAGGAAGTGATCACCGGCGACTGTTCTTCATCCGGAAGCAAAGTCTTATAACCCAAAGCACGCATGCCTTCTACCAGGGTACGGTGGTTTTCGCAATAACGGGCATAACGGGCTTCAATACCTCCTTCGGCCTCCAGTTCCTTCAATGCCTGCATAAAAGCACGAACCACATGAGTAGGAGAAGTGAAACGCCATTTGCCATGACCTTTTTCCATCGTTTCCCACTGGTCATACAAGTCGAGCGACAAAGAACGTGCCACTCCCTTGCACTGTTCCAGCAACGAACGGCGGGCAATGATGAAACCGAATCCCGGCACACCCTGAATACACTTGTTGGCACTGCTGATCATAAAATCAATTCCCAGCTTCGCCATGTCAATGGGTACTCCGCCAAAACTGCTCATGGCATCAACGATGAACACTTTACCATGTCGTTTGACCACTTCGGCAACTTCCTCCAGCGGATTCAGGACACCGGTCGTCGTTTCACAATGAACCACAGAAACATGTGTCACTTCCGGATGTTCATTCAGATACTGATCAATCTGCTTCGGATCTACCTGCTGCGTTTCTTCAAACTTCATTACGGAGCAGTTGATCCGATAATAATCGGCGATTACTCCCATACGCTTGCCATAAGCACCGTTGGCTGCAACCAGCAGATGATCTTCCGGACGAACCACTGTTCCCAGTACAGATTCCACACAGAAACTTCCGCTTCCCTGCATCAATACCGCAGTATATTCCTCAGGACGGCTTGAAGCCAGCTTCACCAGTTCCTTGCGGATTACTTCAACAATGCCCAGATTATAATCTTCATCCCAGGTACACCAGTCGCTCATCATAGCTTCTTTTACAGTTTCACTGGTAGTCAAAGGTCCGGGGGTCAACAACAAATAAGGTCTCATATCTTGATTCGTTTTTAAAGTTCAATTATTTCATTTCATTCTCCATACGTGCATTGATGCTCTCGATCAAGGCAGGCAGCTCACAGATGCTGTCCACTACATAATGTGCACCGGCAGCATACATCCGGTTTCTGACTGCAGCCATGCGTTTCTTCAGTTCGGCTTCAGGAAGTTGCTTGACTTCATCTTCTGTCAGTCCCATCTCGTTACTTCCCAGAATTACTCCGACACTCCATACTCCGGCATTCACACCTTCCTTGATATCAGAAATCGTATCACCGTATTTCACAACAGACAAGCGTGAAGGTACAGCCAGATCACACATATTCTTATAAATCATATACGGATAGGGACGGCCGGCCGGAAGTCCGTCGGACGTAACACAATTGTCCGTACGGTAACCTTTTTCTGCTGCAGCAGGTACCACTACATCCATCATCTCACGGGTATATCCGGTGGTTGAACCGATCTTGATTCCCATCTTGCGCAACACGTCAATCGTTTCGATCACGTCTGAAATCGGAGCCGTATACTCTCTCAGCGTAGCAAACAGCAGACGCTGGAACTCAGCATAACGTCCTTTTACATCTTCCTCTCCATACACTCTTCCATACTTCTGACGGAATGCTTCTCCAATCCGCTCCATGTCAAACAGCGCACGGATATGATCAATCTTTGTCAACCCCATCGGACGGCGGGCTTCTTCCGGAGTCACCTCAATTCCGATCGCACGAAAACTCTCAATGAAAGCCGATACAGGTGCAAAACATCCATAATCAATGGCTGTACCAGCCCAGTCCATAATCACACATTCAATTTTTTTCATATTGTCGTAGTCGTTAAATATACATTATTTTCTTCCATTACAACCTGCTCACCGGTCTGGGTCTTTCCCTGGTCAGGACTCTGGGGAGGAACCGGTTTCCGGTTTTTCTTCCAGATCATATATACCAGCGATCCCATGAATGCAATGCAGCAGGTGATTCCAACCCAGACGCTCATCTGATTGTAGAAAACAGCCCAATTGATATGGGAAGCAAAGTATTCTTTAAAGAACAGAAGGGCCAGAGTTCCGAGATATCCCACAAAGTCAATGGTGATGATAAAGAATCCTACATTGCCTCGAATCTTGAAACATGCAATGAAGCGTTCGAAAAAGATTGTCTGAAAACTGAGATAAGCAATGTCCAGACAAAGGCTTTGCAAGAAGAGCCATATATGTACCGGGATGGCCAGTTCCTCAAAGTTGGCGGCGATGAAGGCCAGCGTACCCATACCTGCCGTTGAAAGAACCAGCAAGATACACAGTACTTTCAGGTGGTCGTATGTCGTTGCCAGCAGGGCGAACGCTGCCAGCATAACCAGTGTGGCGATTGAATCGATCTGTGCAAAGGCCCAGGAAGAAACCTGACTGACATCAATGATACAGACGATGAAATCTTCTTTGATGTCCCGCTGAACCGTCAGCAGCAGATTGGCAGCAAACAACATGATCAGCAACGGCATGAAACGCCGGAAGAGTTCCCATCGCTGACGGCCGTCAAGCGTAACGCGGACAGAGCGGGAAGCAATATCCGCAGCACTGGGACTGGGGAATCGGGTCATCATCCACCCCGTAAGACACAGCAGCGGGAAAGCCAGTGCACCGATAAGGGCCGGCATCCAGAACTCACTGACATGAAGCGTGTTCAGGGCATATAATCCGAGCGATTTGGCCAGACCGGAACTCAATGCCATGCTCACTCCCATGATACTGGCCAGAATATCAGTTGTCCGACGGCCTTCCAGGAAACTGAAAATCACTCCCCACATGCATCCCAGCGAAAGCCCGTTGAAGAACAAGGCAATGATATTGTAAGGTACAGGAAGAAGCCCGAACGCCAGCAAGGAAGCTTCTGACAAGGCAGCCGAACCGATGATAAACTTCAGACGTCCTTCCGGTTTCAATTCAGAGATATATTTAATTCCCAACAGCTTGGCAACAACATATCCCAGCAACTGAACCATGCTGACCGCAATCTTATAATCCATACCGGCAACCTGCAGTCCGTCGAACACAGCCGCCGTGAAAGGTTTTCTCAATGCATACACCAGCGAATACGAAAGAAGTGCCGTACCTCCTGCCCAGAGTACAAACAACCAGTCAGGAACAGGAGCCTTTTTCTTTTCGGAACCGGGTAAAGTTATTGATGTTTTTTCTATGGTTCTCATATCTTCTTTTTTCAAATCCGATGCAAAAGTAAAGCACCTAAATCACTGAAAAAATGAATATTCCATGATTCATAACCCTGTAACAATTCAGAAATATTCATGCAACAGGATTCTCACAGAAACAACACACAACCTTATCAGAAACGAAACAGGATTGTAATATTTGCTCCCCCAATATAGGGTTCTGAACGCATCTTCGGGCTGCCGGAATATAAAAAAGAACCGGATTCACATAAAAAAACAAGGATCACTGACGGAAAAACATTAACTTTACTCCCCCAAATCTATTATACCTCACATTGCATGGATGAACTGAAACAAATATATGAACGCATCACCCTTCTGCGACAAAAAGGAATCAAGATGAAAGAAATTGCCGGACAGACCGGCTTTTCACCCAGTGTGCTGTCTGCCCTTTACAGCACTGTGCTCCCTGCGTTCTTCCAGAATCAGAAAAAAGGAATGAACAACGAAGAAGCACTGGATCAGGCTCTCGTTTGGGTAAACAATATATCCAAAAAGAAACTGCTGGGTTCACTTCCCAGCCTGAAGGCTTCCCTGTTCGCCATGCAAGTGACTCCCAAAGTTCCGACAGGAGAAAACGACAACCCTTTCCTGGCAGAACTGGAAGCCAATATGCGGGAAACCCTTTCGTGGATTGCCAATTATAGCGGTATCTACATCAGTTACAGTCTTTCTTCCACCAGTCAGGCCATGAAGGTCGAGCCCTATCTCATCGCTCCGGCCGAAAAGGGAAACTACGTGGAAGTGATCCACAACAACGTCTACGGAACAACTCATCATGGGGCTGCCCTGATGAACGGAACCAATCATCTATATTTGGCATTCAACGAACACAAGACGCCCCAGCTGGCCCTTTTCCATATCAGCCTGAAGCTTCCGATGTATGACCGTCCTCCATTCCTCCGGGGGGTCTACACCTGCTTTGACTATAACTATAACCCCATTGCACGGCGTATCCTGTTTGTAAAAGTATCCGAAAGCGTTGCCCGGGATGAATTCATGAAGCTGAAAGGACAGCTGAAAACCTATGACCAGCTTGACGAAAAGGAGAAACGTTATTATCAATACACCTGCCAGCCGGAGGACATCATCCGGATCTGCAACATCCCTTCTCCCACTATGACCGAAGAAGATCTGGACATGGAAAAGAAACTGCTGACGATTTCAAAATAGACGGCCGGTACAAGTATTCGCGGTTTTCTTTCCGGATTTGCACAAATGTGCGTAATTTTGCAAAGAATGAATCATAGCGAATATGGAAGAAACAAAACATATCAAAATCAGCGATTACAATTATCCGCTGCCCGATGAACGCATCGCCAAATTCCCGTTGCCCGTACGTGACCAGTCCAAACTCCTTGTGTACCGTCACGGTGAGGTAAGCGAAACCCGTTTCACTTCTCTTCCCGATTACCTGGAAGCCGGAGAACTGATGATCTTCAACAACACGAAAGTCATTCAGGCGCGTCTGCATTTCCGCAAGGAAACCGGTGCCCTGATTGAAATATTCTGTCTGGAACCCATACAGCCCAACGATTATGTGCTGAACTTCCAGCAGACCAGCCACGCCGCCTGGCTCTGCATGATCGGCAACCTGAAAAAATGGAAGGAAGGATCACTTCATAAGGAAATGAACGTGAAGGGACATACGATTACCCTGACTGCCACACGCGGGGAATGCCGCGGCACCAGTCACTGGGTGGATTTCACCTGGGATAACCCGGAAATCACCTTTGCCGATATTCTGGAAGTGTTCGGCGAACTGCCCATTCCTCCCTATCTGAACCGGGAAACGCAGGAAAGCGACAAGGAAACCTATCAGACTGTTTACTCAAAGATCAAAGGATCCGTAGCGGCTCCTACTGCCGGCCTGCACTTCACTGAGCGCGTGCTTCAGGCTCTTCGTGACAAAGGTGTCGACCTGGAAGAGGTGACACTCCATGTGGGAGCAGGAACTTTCAAGCCTGTGAAGAGCGAAGAAATTGAAGGTCACGAAATGCACACCGAATATATTTCTGTCAACCGGCAGACTATTGAGAAACTGATCGCACACGGAGGAAAAGCCATCGCCGTCGGTACGACTTCAGTCCGTACGCTGGAAAGCCTGTACTACATCGGTGTGACAATAGCCTCTCATCCTGATGCCGGACAGGAGGAACTGCACGTCCGGCAATGGCAGCCTTACGAAACTCATCCTACGATGACGACCGTGGAATCGCTTCAACAGATCCTTGACTACATGAAACGTCACGAGCTGGAAGCCCTGCACACCAGTACACAGATCATCATCGCTCCGGGCTATACCTACCACATCGTACAGAAAATGGTCACCAACTTCCATCAGCCGCAAAGCACCCTGCTGCTGCTGGTGTCAGCCTTTGTCAAAGGTGACTGGCGGACCATCTACGATTACGCTCTCGCCCACGACTTCCGTTTCCTCAGTTACGGTGATTCTTCCCTGCTGATCCCCTGACAGCAGGAAAGAAAAAAAGTTGTCTTACGTTCCCCAAAAATTGTGCGGTCGTTGAGCCCCAAACGTGCAGTCGTTGAAGCCTAATCGTGCGGTCGTTTGAGCCCGATCGTCCAGTCGTTGCGAAAAGGGAAAAGCACCGGAAATAATGATAAAAAAAGTCCGGAACCCTGGGATCAATTCCCGGTTCCGGACTTTCTGTTTGGATACGGTAAGTAAATTACCAAATATTTACACGCTTTTCAGGAGCGATGTACATCGGATCTTTGTCTGTAATTCCAAATGCATCATACCATGCCTGGATATGAGGCAGAGCGCCGTTTACACGCCATTCTCCCAAAGAGTGAGGATCAGACTTCGTATACTGACGGATAGCTTCTTCGCGGATGTTTCCGGCCCACAGAGCTGCGTATGCCAGGAAGAAACGCTGATCGGCTGTGAAGCCGTCTACAACTCCCAGCGGAGCATCCTTTGTTGCATTGCGGTAAGCCAGATAAGCCACGTTCAGTCCTCCGTGGTCTGCCAGGTTCTCGCCCAGTGTCAGCTGGCCGTTTGCCTTCAGTCCCGGAAGCACTTCAATGTTGTTGAAGAAGTCTACCATTACCTGAGCACGTTCGTTGAAGCGTTCAGCATCGCCTGCTGCCCACCAGTCACACAGGTTACCGTTCTTGTCGAACTGTCGTCCCTGATCATCGAATCCGTGAGTCATTTCGTGTCCGATCACAACGCCGATAGCTCCATAGTTGAAGGCATCGTCAGCATTCATGTCGAAGAACGGATACTGAAGAATAGCGGCCGGGAAGCAGATTTCGTTGGTTGAAGGATTATAATAAGCATTGACTGTCTGCGGAGTCATCAGCCATTCGTCCTTGTCCACCGGCTTTCCGACACGGCTGTACATGTCTCTCACTGCCCATTCAGAAGCACGGCAGACATTAGCCCAGTAAGAGTCTTTCTTGATTTCCAGGCTGGAGTAGTCTTTCCATTTGTCAGGATAACCCACTTTTACATGGAAAGCAGCCAGCTTTTCAGCGGCAACGGCCTTGGTGCTGTCGCTCATCCATTCCTGTGCCTGGATGCGTTCACCCAGTGCAGTCTGCAGGTTCTTCACAAGGTTCACCATGCGTTCCTTAGCTGCTGCGGGGAAATATTTTTCCACATACATCTGTCCTACAACTTCACCCAGCATACCGTTTACGGCATTAACGGCACGTTTCCAGCGAGGCTGGTTCACCTGACGGCCGGACAATACCTTGCCATAGAAATCGAAGCGGGCAGCCACGAAGTCATCGCTCAGACAGCTGGCAGCAGCGTCGATCAGGTTATATTGCAGATAAGAAATATGTTTTTCCAGCGGCAGGGTGCTGATCAGTTTGTCCACTGTCTGCAACGGTTCAATCTGTTCTACGTTCAGTTCTTCCACGCCCTGTACGCCCAGACCTTTCAGATAAGCATCCCAGTCAATTCCGGAGAACTGCTTCTTCAGGTCAGCATAAGTCATCTTGTGATAATTAGCTTCCGGATCACGGCGCTGAACAGCGCTGAAAGAAGCCTTTGCAATGGTTGTTTCGATTTCCAGTACATCGTTCATCTTCTGCTCAGCCTCAGCATCTGTGAAACCTGCCAGCTTGAACAACTTGGTGATGTAAAGTTTATACTGTTCGCGGATGTTGGCAGTCACGCTGTCTGTATCCAGGTAATATTCCTTTTCGCCAAGGTTGATACCTCCCTGACTGATCTGGAAAATATTCAGAGCACTGTTCTTCGGGTCTGCATATACATAGCTGCTGAAATAGGTACCAATGCCGTCGTATGCCATTTCGGCGATCATCGGAACAATCTGCTTGCGGTCGCTGATGGCTGCAATTTTGTCCAGCTGTGCCTTGATGGGAGCTACTCCGTCGCTGTTCAGTTTCACACTGTCCATAGCCAGTGTATAAAGATCACCGATCTTCTGTCCCTGAGAGCCCGGCTCATTTGTCTGCGATGCAAAGCTTTCAATCAGTTCGCGAAGCTGCTTCTGATTGGTTTCAGCCAGCATATCAAACGATCCGTAGCGGGAATATTCGGCAGTCAGAGGATGACTGTCATTCCATCCGCCACAAGCATAACGGAAGAAGTCCGTACCTGCGGCAACTGTCGTGTCAAGGTTTGCCAAATCAATACCGGAAGTATTCTTCACTTCCTTTTGGCTGGTACAACCGGTCATTGCGGCAAAAGCCATTGCTGCAACGGCCACATAATGTTTAGTTTTCATAAGCTTTTATATCTGTTAAAAGTTACTTGAGTTCTTCCAGTTCCAGCGAAAGACGTTCCCATTCTTCTTCTTCGGAAGCGACCTGCTGCTTCAGCTGACGGTGCTGTTCATACAGTTGCATGTCGGAAGCTCCTTCAGGTGTTGCCATCTTGTTTTCCAGTTCCTGAATCTGCTGTTCCAGCTTGCTGATGCGCTCTTCACATTCGGCAACCTGCTTCTCCAGCTTACGGGCCTTGCGAGCCTGTTCCTTCTGGGCCTCATACGAAAGCTTGCTTTCGCTGACCGGTTCGGGCGCAGCCTTGCGGGCTTCACTCGTGGGCGACTGCGACAACTGCAGTTCATTCAGGTTTTCCATCTGTTTCTTTTGCAGGAAATCATAGATTCCTCCAATGTGTTCCTTCACCACACCTCCGCCGAATTCGTAGACCTTGGTTACCAGTCCATCCAGGAACTCACGGTCGTGGGACACGACGATCACCGTTCCGTCGAATTCCCGGATGGCTTCCTTCAGCACGTCCTTGGAACGCATATCCAGGTGGTTGGTAGGTTCGTCGAGTATCAGGAAGTTCACCGGTTCCAGCAACAGCTTGATCATGGCCAGACGGCTCCGCTCTCCTCCCGAAAGCACCTTGACTTTCTTGTCGGAGGCTTCTCCGCCAAACATGAATGCTCCCAGAATGTCACGGATCTTCAGCCGGATGTCTCCCTTGGCTACCCGGTCAATGGTATCAAATACGGTCAGTTCGCCGTCAAGAAGCTGTGCCTGGTTCTGGGCAAAATAACCGATCTGCACATTGTGTCCGATCACCAGCTTGCCATCGTATGGAATCTGATCCATGATACACTTCACCAGAGTGGATTTTCCTTCTCCGTTCTTGCCGACAAAGGCTACTTTCTCTCCCCGGCTGATGGTCAGGGTTACGTCGTGAAAGACTACATGATCGCCATAGGCTTTTCGGACTCCTTCGCAGATAACGGGGTAATTACCCGACCGGGTGGCCGGAGCAAACTTCAGATGCAGGCTGGAAGTATCTTCCTCATCCACTTCGATGGGAACAATCTTCTCCAGCTGCTTGATGCGGCTCTGTACCTGCACTGCCTTCGTAGCCTTATAACGGAAACGTTCGATAAAGTCTTCCGTATCCTTGATTTCCTTCTGCTGGTTTTCGTAAGCGCGAAGCTGTTGCTCGCGGCGTTCCTTGCGGAGCACCACAAACTCATCGTAGGAAACCTTGTAGTCGTAAATCCGTCCGCAGGAGATCTCAATGGTGCGGTTGGTCACATTGTTGATGAAAGCCCGGTCGTGGCTGACCAGTACAACGGCACCCGGACTGACACGCAGGAAGTTTTCAAGCCACTGGATACTCTCGATATCCAGGTGATTGGTCGGCTCGTCGAGCAGAAGTACGTCAGGACGACGCAACAGCAGCTTGGCAAGTTCGATACGCATACGCCAGCCTCCGCTGAACTCGGAAGTGGGACGGTCAAAGTCTTTCCGGTCAAATCCCAGTCCCACCAGGGTACGTTCTATTTCGGCTTTGTAATTTGCTCCCCCCATCATCAGGAAACGTTCGTTCTCATGGGTGAAACGGTCAATCAGTTCATGGTAGCTTTCCGAATCGTAATCCGTACGGTCTGCCAGTTCCTGATTCATTCTGGCCAGACGATCCTGCATCTCGAATATGTGTTCGAAAGCCATTTCCGCTTCCGCCATCACGGTACGCGTATCACTGAGTACCATCACCTGCGGCAAATAGCCGATGGTAATACCGCGCTGTACGGCGACAGTTCCTTCTGTGGGCCTTTGCAGTCCCGCAAGGATTTTCAGCATGGTAGATTTTCCGGCTCCGTTCTTTCCTACCAGAGCAATACGGTCTTTTTTATTGATCACGAACGACACATCCTGAAACAGAGGTGTCACGCCAAATTCGACTTTCAGTCCTTCTATTGAAATCATACGTATATACTTGCGCTACAGAATGTCGGCAAAGGTAAGAATAAAATTGCTAAAAGCAAAAACGCAGGCCGGAAACCTCCTGTTTCCAGCCTGCGTCTATAGCGTTTTTCCCTTATATAATAAGGTCTGTTATTCTGCTTCGGTATAGCGTTCAATAGTCTGTGCGCGGTCAGGACCTACTGATACGATCTTGATCGGAGTTTCCAGCTGTTCTTCGAGGAAAGCAATGTATGCATTGAATTCTTCGGGGAACTCATCTTCACTGGTCATCTTGGTCATGTCAGTCTTCCATCCGGGAAGTTCCACATACACCGGTTCTACACCTTCTGTGATGTCATACGGGAAGTAATCGATCTCTTCTCCGTTTACCTTATAAGCCACACAAGCCTTTACGGTATCGAAGCCGTCGAGTACGTCACTCTTCATCAGGATCAGCTGAGTAACACCGTTCACCATAATGGCATAACGCAAAGCAACCAGATCCACCCATCCGCAACGGCGTTCACGTCCGGTTACAGCTCCGTATTCATGACCCAGATCACGGATAGTCTTACCGGTTTCATCAAACAGTTCGGTCGGGAACGGTCCGGAACCTACACGAGTACAGTAAGCTTTCATGATACCGTATACCTCTCCGATCTTGTTCGGGCCCAGTCCCAGTCCGGTGCAGGCTCCTGCACAGATAGTATTGGAAGAAGTCACGAACGGATAAGAACCGAAGTCAACATCCAGCATCGTACCCTGTGCACCTTCGCAAAGTACGCTCTTGCCTTCCTTCAGCAGTCTGTTCACTTCGTGTTCACTGTCTACCAGCGGGAACTGGCGCAGGTATTCGATACCTTCCATCCACTGTTTTTCCAGTTCAGTGATATCGTAAGAATAGTTCAGACTCTTCAGTATCTTTTCGTGACGGGCTTTGGCCGCAGCATATTTTTCTTCAAAATTATTCAGGATATCTCCCACACGCAAACCGTTACGGCTTACCTTGTCTGTATAAGTAGGACCGATTCCCTTACCGGTAGTTCCTACCTTTGCATCGCCTTTGGCTGCTTCATATGCAGCATCCAGAATACGGTGAGTCGGCATAATCAGATGAGCCTTCTTGGAAATGTGCAGGCGTTCCTTCAGCGGGTGTCCGCTTGCTTCCAGCGCTTCAGCCTCAACTTTGAACAGTGCCGGATCCAGAACAACTCCGTTACCGATAATATTTACCTTGTCGCCCTGGAATATACCTGAAGGAATGGAACGAAGCACATACTTCTGTCCTTCAAATTCAAGAGTGTGACCAGCATTCGGGCCGCCCTGAAAACGAGCAACAACATCATAGCGGGGTGTCAATACGTCAACAACTTTACCTTTGCCTTCGTCTCCCCATTGCAAACCTAACAAAACATCTACTTTCATGCTTTTCAGTTTTATAAATTTATTTATGTTTCTTACGCTTGAGTCCCATACACTTGCTACAGAGTCCATATATATATAAGGAATAATGCGAAGGATAGAATCCCTTCGTACGATACTGGGCAATGGCTAACTTCAGATTTTCATCCTCAAACTCGGAAACCTTGCCGCAGGAAGTGCAAATCATGTGATGATGGGTTTCGTTATTGTATGAACGCTCATACTGCGAAGTATTGCCAAACTGATGCTTGATCACCAGACCTGCATCAATCAGCAGGACAATCGTATTATAGAGCGTGGCCCGACTGACACGGAACTTTTCCTTTTCGGCCATGTAACAATAAAGCTCATCAATATCAAAATGGCCCTTGATGGAATAGATTGTTTCGAGTATAGCATACCGCTCGGGCGTCTTCCGATGTCCGTTCTTCTGAAGATACTCTGTGAGGATCTGCCTAACCTTATCTTTTATATTCTCTTCCATCCGTTCATACGTTCAGTCGTCAAAGATAACTCTTTTTAAGTAATCCAAGAAAATTACCGGCAATATTCTGCCTCATTTTTTATTTCTTCCGCAATAGCACTCACTCCGGGGCGCTGTGACTTCGACAGAACAGCCAGCGGTTTTCCCAGTTTCTTCATATTTTCACGCGACTGGCTGCCAAACTTGCACAATGCCAGAGCAGCAGCTTTCCGTATTTGCAGCGAATCGCTTTCCAGAGCTGTAAATGCCTGATCCATAAACTCGGCTTCTGCCCGGTCGTTCAGCGTCATGCCGTTCATCAGCAGCCGGGCCATCAGCAGGAAGCCGCAAAGCTGGAAGTATTCGCGCTCATCGGCTATCCAGCAGAACACCACTTCCGCTGCATAGGGAAGGTGTTGAAACAAATTCATCACCGTATATTGTGCCAGTTCCGAATTGTGTATATCTTCCATCCAGATCTCTGCAATCTCCCGATAGAAGGTATCGACCGGTTGCAGCAGCCCGGCCATAATCTTACACTCCCGGATGTTCTCCTTCCAGAGTGCCTGAGCCAATTCGTGACTGGGTTCGTAGCCTGCTGCGATTTCTCTGATACGCGGATACTCTATTCCAAAATTCAATTTGTAGTCAAGTCCTTTTTCGCGCATGCTTTGAGAGACAACTCCGTTCATATACAAACGGAATTTAGCTTTGATATCTTTCAGAGTTTCGTGTAGTTGATCTGTCATTTCCTTGATTCTTTATAGTTGCCGTAAGTGTCATTCCGTCTCAGTCTTCCGTTACATTCGCATAATCCCGGCTGTAACGAAGCATCTGGGCGGCATATCCTTCCGTATAGTCTACTTTCACATCAGTCCAGCGCCCTTCCGCATCGTAACAAGGTGTATACACCGGATTGATGAACCCTTTGTAGGGAGCCAGATGCAGTTGCCGGTAACGTTCCAGCACCTCTGCATGCAAGGCAGGATCAATCCGTACGGCATAGGTTTCCACCAACTGGCGGGCAGCCTCATAATCGCCTTCACTCTTGATGTGCTGTACTTCGGCCAGCAGGCGGCCGAACAGACTCCGCAACTGCTCATAGTCGTTGATGCGGACAAATGTCTTGCCGTCGCGGACCACAAGTTCCACAACTTTTTGTTCCGCTCCCTGTTCCAATGCCCACCGGGCAATCAGCTGACGGTTACGCATGTGAGCTTCCTCGACATTGCATCCCGGCTCGATACGCACCAGCTGGGTCATCAGTCCGTTCATCATGTAAGCATAATATTCCGCCTTATACGCTTCCGCATCAGGCACCAGTCCCAGTTCCACCATACGGGGATCCGGAATATAATACAGTCCGAACAGGTCGGCACGCGCTTCCTCTATCGTTGAACCGTATGCTTTCAACGCATCCGGATCAACACCCGGCAGCAAGCGTCCGGAACCGTGTCCCAGACATTCATGCAGATCGGTATGTAAATCACCGGTGATGTCTGCATATTTATCCAGCAATCCGATCTCGACAGGGCTGTATACAAACTCGTCGCGGAAACCGTTTCCACGGGCCGCCTGGTTATAGGCCGATGTCAGGTTGCCGATAGTTACCGATTTGGATCCGTGCACGCTGCGTATCCAGTTGGAGTTAGGCAAATTGATACCGATAGCCGTACTGGGGTACAAATCACCGCCAAGCATGGCTGCCGTAATCACTTTGGCCGAAACACCTTTCACCTTTTCCTTGCGGAACTGAGGCGCCACCGGAGAATGATCTTCAAACCACTGGGCATTCTCACTGATGAGTTCCGTACGGCGAGTTGCTTCCAGATCCTTGAAGTTAACAATAGATTCCCAGCTGGCCTTGATACCCAGCGGATCACCATAGCTCTCGATGAACCCGTTAACAAAGTCCACCTGGGAATCCGTATCTTTTAACCAGACAATGGAATAGGCATCAAACGTCTTCAGATCGCCCGTGCGGTAGAACTCCGTCAGCAGGCGGATCACCTCACGCTGACGGTCATTTTCGGCTACCTCAGCAGCCTTGTCCAGCCAGGAAACAATCTTTTGCAAAGCTTCTCCGTACATGCCTCCAATCTTCCATACCTCTTCCTGTACCACACCATCCTTTTTCACCAGACGGCTGTTCATGCCATACATGACCGGTTCAGTTTCTCCGGGAGTCTTCATGGCGGCATAGAAATCCTCGGCCTCCTGCTGAGTGACTCCTTCATAATAATTGGCCGCTGAAGTCAGAATCAGATCTTCCCCATCGGCCTGATTAACCCGTTTGGGCATCACTTCCGGATCGAAGATGACGGGGAACAGGCGGTTGCAAAGTTTGGTACATGTTTCTCCTTCTGCCAAAGGCAATGCATCGGCAGGCAAAGATTCAACCAGGCTGCGAAGATAATCCGGCGTGAAACCGGGCACAAACTTGTCGCAGGAATAATGGTGGTGAATGCCATTGGCAAACCAGACGCGTTTCAGATACACCTCAAACGCACGAAATTCATCCGTATCACGAGGTCCCTTGTAAGCCACATACACTGCTTCCAGCAGCCGGCGGACCGGTAAATTGTACTTGCCGTTCTGATGATACAAGATGTCTCTTCCCTCCAGAGCTGCCTGAGAGAGATAGTAAATCAGCTGTTTCTGGCGCAGAGACAATTTTTCAAAACCGGGTACCCGATAACGCAAAATCTGCAAATCGGCAAACTGTTCCACTTGATACTCAAACGTATCCTCCTGTTGTTCCATTATCTATATTCTTATTTTTTGTCAGAATGTTTCTTACGGTAAGCATTCGGGGTCTCACCCATGTTCTTATAAAAAGCTGCATAGAACGATTGTCTGTTGGCAAAACCTACCAACGCGCTGATTTCTTCTACATTTTTCTCAGCGTAACGTTTATCAACCAGCAAATGCAAAGCTTCCTTGATACGATACTCGTTCAACAGACATGAATAGTTTTTTCCGAAGCGGGAGTTAATAACAGCCGACAGATAACGAGTATTGGTTTTCAACTCTTTAGCAAGATCACGTGCAGAATAATTGGGGTCTTTATACTTCTTCTGAAATACTACGATATTCATGATCTTGTCATACAGTTCATCCGCCAGTTCCGGACGAATCATTCCTCGATAAGCAGCATTCTTAATTTTGCGCTCCCTGATGTTGTAAGGTTTTTTTGCAGGAGATTGTTCCTGTTCCTGCATCTGAAGTTCTGTATCTTTCATCTGTCCTGTTTTTAATTAAGAGGTTTAATTTTTATACATTATACAAAAATGGTAAAAGTTTTTGAAATCTACAATTAAATGAAAATCATTTTTCTTAAATATTACAAATTACGGCATATTTTTCAGTGTTTCCCGTCGTGCAGCCCCGTCTTCCTCCAACGGAAAAACGGAAAGAATAACTATCTTTGCACTCCGTTTCATCCCAATAGACAATTATGCTGAAAACATTAAAATCATACTTCGGATATACGCAGTTCCGCCCCCTGCAACAGGAAATCATCACGTGCATTCTGGAAAAGAGAGACACCCTGGTGCTGATGCCGACAGGAGGAGGAAAGTCCATCTGCTACCAGCTTCCTGCCCTGATGATGGAAGGAACAGCCATCATTGTTTCACCGCTGATCTCACTCATGAAAGACCAGGTGGAAAGTTTGCAGGCCAACGGAATCATCGCCCGTGCCCTGAACAGCAGCAACGACGAAACGGTCAACGCCAATCTGCGTTTCGAATGTATGCAGGGACGGGTAAAACTCCTTTATATCTCTCCCGAACGGCTCCTTTCGGAACTGAATTTTCTGCTGAAGGATATCCGTGTTTCGCTTTTTGCCATTGATGAAGCTCACTGCATTTCCCAATGGGGACATGATTTCCGTCCGGAATATACACAGCTGAAAGTGCTCCGCCAGCAGTTTCCCAATGTACCGATTGTCGCACTGACTGCAACAGCAGACAAAATAACCCGACAAGACATCGTACAACAGCTGGCCATGAGAAATCCGCAAGTGTTTATTTCTTCCTTCGACCGTCCCAACCTCAGTCTGGAGGTGAAACGGGGCTATCAGCAGAAAGAAAAGATCAGAAGCATTCTTCAGTTTATCGACCGTCATCCGGGAGAAAGCGGAATCATTTACTGCATGAGCCGGAACACGACGGAAAAAGTAGCTGAGATGCTTGAGGATCACGGGCTGCATGTTGCGGTTTATCATGCCGGACTGAGTACGGCTGCACGCGATGCCGCACAGGATGATTTCATCAATGACCGGGTACAGATCGTCTGTGCCACCATTGCTTTCGGCATGGGTATCGACAAATCGAACGTAAGATGGGTAATTCATTACAACCTGCCGAAAAGCATCGAAAGCTTCTATCAGGAAATAGGCCGGGCAGGACGTGACGGTCTTCCCAGCGACACCTTATTATTCTATTCTTTCGGAGACATTGTTCTTCTGTCCAAATTTGCTGCCGAAAGCAACCAGCAGGAGATCAATCTTGAGAAACTGAACCGCATGCAGCAGTATGCGGAAACCGATATTTGCCGCCGGCGTATTCTGTTGAACTACTTCGGGGAAACCATGGATCATGACTGCGGGAACTGTGATGTCTGCCGGAATCCGCCTGAAAGATTCGATGGTACCATCATCGTACAGAAAGCCTTGAGCGCCATTGCCCGTACCGACCAGCAGATAGGTACACGGACACTGACCGACATTCTGAAGGGAGCTGCCACACAGGAAATCATCGACCGGGGTTATGACAAGCTGAAAACCTACGGCGTCGGAAGAGACATCCCGTCACGCGACTGGCAGGACTACCTGTTGCAGATGCTGAACCTGGGATATTTTGAAATTGCATACAATGAAAACAACCATCTGAAAATTACGGAAGCCGGACGAAAAGTTCTGTTCGGTCACGAACGGGCCCAGCTGGTAGTCATCAAGCGTGAAGAAACCGCTCCGCGTGAAACCGGGAAAAGAAAGCGGAAAGCAGAAACTCCGGTTCTGCCGATCCTTACTCCCGCTGTCTACGAAAACGAAGACGAGCAGCTCTTTGAAGAACTCCGGATCCTGCGCAAACGACTCGCCGACCAGCAGGCCATTCCTGCTTACATCGTCCTGTCAGACAAGACACTTCATCTGCTGGCTGCACAGAAACCCCAGAGCATTGAAGCCTTCGGAGAGGTCAGCGGTATCGGAGCCTTCAAGAAAGACCGCTACGGAAAAGACTTTGTGGAAGTAATCAACCGGTTCCTGCAAAACCGATAACGACACGCGGAACCGGACATTCCGGCACCGGATTACCGGCACTCTTTCAGCCGTTCCTCGAGTTCACCGCGCGACACTCCCAGCGAAACAGCCTTTTCGTAAGCTTCCCGTGCATCCTTCTTCTTGCGGAGCTGCAGATAAAGATCGCCCATCTGGACGTATGCCTCGCGGTCATTGGCATCCAGTTTCAGAGCTTCTTCCAGATCAAGCAGGGCTGCCTGCGGCTGATTCATCTCAACTTCCAGGTTGGCCCGCATCTTCAGCAGCGAAACATCCTTCGGATAATCATCCACCAGACGGTTCATCGAACTGAGTGCCTGAGTCAGTTTTCCTTCTTTCTGATCCAGCATCACCAGCCCCAGACGGGCAGTCAGATTCCTGACATCCTTTGCCAGCACCGCATTATAGTCAATACGGGCTTCCGTATACTGGCGCCGCTGCATGTAGATGTATGCACGGAACATCCGGGCCTCTTGGTTCTCGGGCAACAGATCAATCACATTGCAATAATCCAGATAAGCCTTGTCGGTCAGCCCTTTGTCCAGATAAAGCGAAGCCCGGTTCAGCAACATGGCTGTAGAATAAGGTGTAATGTTCAAGGCCATGGTATACGATTCAATGGCCTCATCAGTCTTTCCCATACGCTTCTGTACCGTACCCAGGTTGGAAAAAAGCAAGGCATTGCGTGCATTGCCCGGCTCCATCTTCAAGGCTTGCCGGAACAACTGTTCTGCCTGCACCAGACTGTCCTTCAGCGTATAGTCCATCGCCTTTTCGACCAGTTCATTATAAGTCTGTGCCTGCATACTGCCTGCCGCCAGCAGGAACATTATCGGGAAAAAGAGTTTCTTCATGTTCGGATCAGTTTGAAAATATTCATTCGGGAGGTAAAGATAACAGAATAATTTGCGAAGGGGCACGGATATTAAAAACTTTTTGTAAGTTTGAACAATCATTAGACCAAGGACTGTCCGCACGAACATACCGTTCCGGCCGGCTGCAGTCCGCCGAACCAAACTAAAAAGACAACAAACATGAAACTGGAAAAAGCTATTTTCGCCTGCGGATGCTTCTGGGGAGCACAACATCAGTTTGAGCGGGCTAAAGGAGTGATCCGCTCTGAGGTAGGCTACATCGGAGGTGACAAAGAGAACCCGACGTATCAGGAAGTGAAGGCACACACCACAGGACATGCCGAAGCTACCCTCGTGGAGTTTGATGCTGAACAGACCACCTACACCGATTTGTGCAAACTGTTTTTTGAAATCCACGATCCGGCACAGACCGACGGACAGGGCCCGGACATCGGTCCGCAATACCGAAGCGAGATTTTCTACCTGAATGAAGCACAGAAGCAACAGGCTGAAGCCGTTATCGCCCTGCTGCGGGAAAAAGGATATGAAGTAAACACCCGGCTGACTCCGGCCACTGTTTTCTGGCCCGCCGAAGATTACCACCAGCATTATTATGACAAGACGGGAGGCGAACCTTACTGCCACATCCGCGTCAGAAAATTCTGAATCTCCCACCGGACTGCTTCCGGTTATCAGACTTTTTTTGCAGGCATCTGCCAGGAACTCCTCCCTCCAGATGCCTGCAATACTTTTCACAAAAAGGAAACCGGCTGAAAAGATCAGGCCTTGCGGATGTAATCCACAATCCAGGCACCCACTTCCTTCGTACCATACTTGGCGCCGCCTTCCACCTGGATTTCAGGTGTACGCACGTTAGCGTCCAGTGAAGCGTCTACAGCCCGGCGGATCAGTGCGCCCTCTTCCTTACAGTCAAAATACTCAAACAGCATGGCAACCGACAGGATCTGAGCCAGCGGATTAGCAATATTCAGTCCTTTTGCCTGCGGCCAGGAGCCATGGATCGGTTCAAATACCGGGGTGCTTTCGCCCGTAGATGCCGAAGGAAGCAGTCCCATTGAGCCGCTGATCACGGAACCTTCATCGGTCAGAATGTCACCAAAAGTATTCTCCGTCACCATAACGTCGAAGAACTTCGGTTCCTGAATCATTTTCATGGCAGCATTGTCCACAAACATATAGTCGGTAGTCACTTCCGGATACTGCGGAGCCATCTCCTGCGCAATCTGACGCCACAGGCGTGAAGAAGCCAGCACGTTTGCTTTATCCACCACCGTCAGATGCTTGCGGCGCTTCATGGCATATTCGAATCCCACCTTCAGAATACGTTCAATCTCCGGACGCGTGTACATATTCGTATCGTATGCTTTGTCGTTATCCTGATATTTCTCCCCAAAATACATGCCGCCTGTCAGCTCGCGGATGCAGAGAAAATCAGCGCCATCCACGAGTTCAGCCTTCAGCGGTGACTTATGCACCAGGCATTTGAACGTCTGTACCGGGCGGATATTGGCAAAGAGTCCCAACTTCTTGCGCATGGCCAGCAATCCCTGTTCGGGGCGGACCTTCGCCGTCGGATCGTTGTCAAACTTCGGATCACCCACAGCCGAAAAGAGAACGGCATCTGCCTGCTTGCACACCTGATAAGTTTCTTCGGGGAACGGATCTCCCACCTTATCAATGGCATCTGCACCGCAAATGGCATATTCATACGAAACCTTGTGGCCAAACTTCTCACAAACGGCCGTCATGACATCTACTCCCTGTACCGAAATCTCCGGTCCGATACCGTCACCGGCCAACACTGCTATCTTAAAATCCATAATCTTTTTTTATCGTTTAAAATGTTTGTACTCTATTTTGTATTCCCTTCATTCTGCCGGAACGGGATCTGCATAACCTTCTTCAATCATGTTCAGCATTTTCATGGTTGCCTTAATCGCAGCTTCCGTCTGGTCGGCGTCCAGTCCGCGCGTACGGAACTCACGGCCCTGATAACTCCAGGTAATGACCGTATGCACGAAAGCGTCCGTACGACCTCCGGGAGGAATCGTTACCGCATAGTTGACCAGCATCGGGAAAGTCCGTCCCAGCGTACCTTTATAAATCTTGCGGAGCGCCCGGACAAAGGCGTCATACTGACCGTCACCGCTTGAACTTTCCTGAAAGACTCTTCCGTTGATATCAATGCTGAGTGTCGCCATAGGCTTCAGTCCCTGCGCCAGCGTCACGAAATAGCTGAGCAGACGTACACGGGCATTGGTTACATCGTGCTTCAGTACATCCGAAATGATGTAAGGAAGATCTTCCTGAGTCACCAGCTCCTTGCGGTCGCCCAGCTCAATGATCCGGTCGGTTACCTTCTTCATCGACTCATCATCCAGCTCCAGTCCCAGCTGTTCCAGATTCTTCCGGATGTTTGCCTTTCCCGAAGTCTTTCCCAGTGCATACTCGCGGACACGGCCGAAACGTTCAGGCAGCAAGTCGTTACAATAGAGATTGTTCTTGTTGTCTCCGTCGGCATGTACTCCGGCCACCTGGGTAAACACACTGTTTCCCACAATGGGTTTGTTCGCCGGAATGACGACACCGGAATAAGATTCCACCACGCGGCTCACCTCGTTCAACCGGCTTTCGTCAATGTTTGTCACGGCATGGAAATGGTCTTTCAGGATCGCCTGCACACTGGCCAGCGGAGCATTTCCCGCTCTTTCACCCAGACCGTTGATGGTGGTGTGCAGTCCTTTCACTCCGCTCAGCACGGCAGCCAGCACATTACTTACCGCCAGATCGTAGTCATTGTGCGCATGAAAGTCGAAATGCAGATCGGGATAACGCTTCTTCATCTTGCGCATATACTCGATAACCTGCAAAGGATTGAGCACACCCAGCGTATCAGGAAGCATGAACCGACGGATTCCACTGTCCTTCAGGCGGTCGATAAGTCCAAAGACATATTCAGGCGAATCCTTGATGCCGTTACTCCAGTCTTCCAGATAGACATTGACTTCCATCCCCAACGTATGGGCATATTCCACAACCTGCAGAATGTCACCGGCATGCTCTTCAAGTGTCTTTTTCAGCTGATAGCGGCAATGTTTCTCCGATCCTTTCGTCAGCAGATTGATCACCCGGCCTCCCGCCTGATGAATCCAGTCTGCTGAAACCCCACCGTCTACAAAGCCCAGCACTTCCACCCGCGACAGCAAATCATGACGGGCCGCCCAGTCGCAGATCATCCGGACTGCATTCAGCTCTCCGTCCGAGACACGTGCGGAAGCCACCTCTATGCGGTCAACCTTCAGATCTTCCAGCAGCATACGGGCAATCATCAGCTTTTCATGAGGCACGAACGATACGCCACTGGTCTGCTCACCGTCGCGCAGGGTGGTATCCATTATTTCTATTTTCGGATGGTTCATAGGCTTTTACATGAACCGGGCTGCCTTAAAGGCCGGCCCGGCGGTTTTCAAATTCTGCAATCTTATCTTTATTCTCAACCAGGAAATCGATGTCGTCCAGACCATTCATCAGACAATGCTTCTTGTAAGCATTGATCTCGAAAGTCTCGCAACATCCGGTTGCCTTGTTGGTCACTTTCTGTTCGGGAAGATTCACTTCCACTTCCGTCTTCGGATCAGCAGCAATACTGCGGAACAGCTCCTGCAGGAAATCTTCGCTCACCACTACCGGCAATACGAAGTTGTTCAACTCGTTGTTCTTGTGGATATCCGCAAAGAAACTGGAGATCACGACACGGAATCCATAGCCTGCAATGGCCCACGCCGCATGCTCACGGCTTGAACCGCTTCCGAAGTTTTTGCCTGCCACAAGAATGCATCCGCCATACAGGGGATTGTTCAATACAAAGTCCTTGTTCAGGGTTCCGTCGGCATTGTAGCGCCAGTCGCGGAACAGATTGTCGCCAAAGTATTTCTCTTCGCGGGTCGTTGCCTTCAGGAAACGGGCCGGAATGATCTGGTCGGTATCCACATTTTCCAAAGAAAGGGGCACACAGGTGCTTGTTATGATATTGAATTTCTGTTTCATTTGTTTTCGGATTAATAAGTATGCATCATTACATCAATTCACGGGGATCCGTAATTACTCCGGTCACAGCAGCGGCAGCAGCCGTCAACGGGCTGGCCAGCAAAGTGCGGGAACCGGGGCCCTGACGGCCTTCAAAGTTACGGTTACTGGTAGAAACCGAATACTTTCCGGCAGGAATCTTGTCGTCGTTCATGGCCAGACAGGCTGAACATCCGGGCTGACGGATCTCGAAACCGGCTTCAGCCAATACCTTGTCGAGCCCTTCCTCACGGATCTGTGCGTCCACCATCCAGGAACCGGGAACCAGCCATGCGGTCACATGAGCTGCTTTCTTCCGGCCTTTCACCAGCGAAGCGAAAGCGCGGAAATCTTCGATACGGCCATTGGTACAAGCACCGAGGAAGACATAGTCAATCTTCTTGCCCAGCAAAGACTCACCCGGCTGGAAGCCCATATACTGCATGGATTTGACGAAAGATGTTTTTTCCACTTCGCTCATGCCTTCCGTTGTCGGGATATGCGAAGTGACGGCCATGCCCATACCCGGATTGGTACCATAGGTGATCATCGGCTGAATGTCGGCTGCATCGAAGCGCACTTCCTTGTCGAATACGGCGTCGTCATCGCTCTTCAAGGTCTTCCAATAAGCTACCGCCTTGTCCCATTCCTCGCCTTTGGGTGCATATTCGCGTCCTTTGATGTACTCGAAAGTGACTTCATCCGGAGCGATCATACCGCCACGGGCACCCATTTCGATCGAAAGGTTGCAGAGTGTCAGTCGTCCTTCCATAGTCAGGCTGCGGATGGCTTCGCCGGCATATTCCACGAAATAACCCGTAGCCCCGCTGGTGGTCATCTTCGACATCATGTAAAGCGCCACGTCCTTGGCCGTTACGCCTTTACCCAGCTGACCGTCGATGGTAATACGCATGGTCTTCGGCCGTGCCTGAAGAATACACTGGGAAGCCATGACCATTTCCACTTCACTGGTTCCGATACCGAACGCCACAGCGCCCATCGCGCCGTGAGTGGAAGTATGGGAGTCCCCGCAGACAATGGTCATTCCCGGCAAAGTCAGTCCGCGTTCCGGACCTACCACGTGGATGATTCCGTTCCGCTTGTCCATCATTCCGAAGTGAGTCAGTCCGAAATCGGCCGCATTTTTGGCCAGGGCATCCACCTGTGCTTTCGAAACCGGATCCTCAATGGGCTTATCCTGATCGTGTGTCGGCGTGTTATGGTCGGGCATACAGTAGATACGCTCCGGACGGAAACACTTCAGGCCACGGGCACGCATCCCGGAAAAAGCCTGCGGACTGGTCACTTCATGACAATAAAGACGGTCAATATATAATTGTGTAGGGCCTTCTTTTACCTCCTGCACCACATGGGCATCCCAAATCTTGTCAAATAATGTATTCATGTTTTTATTTTCTGAATTTGTTGATACAATCAATATAAGCTTCTACGGAAGCAGCTATGATGTCGGTGTTGGCACCGAATCCGTAATACATCTGTCCGTCGTATTCCACCTGCATGTGTACTTTACCTACATCATCACTTCCCTTGCTGATGGCCTGGATCGTGAATTCCTTCAGGGTCATCTGACGCTTGATGATCTGTTTCACGGCCTTGATCGCAGCATCTACCGGACCGTTACCCGTAGCTGCAGCTTCAAAGTGTTCACCGCTGATGTTCAGTCCCAGACTGGCCACCGAGCGCACTCCCACTCCACTGGTCACCTGAAGATATTCCAGCTTGATGTGATGGTTCACATTGCGGTCTGCACCCGCCAGCACCATAATGTCATCGTCCGTGATGTCTTTCTTCTTGTCGGCAAGCTTCAGGAAGTCCTCGTACACCTTGTCCAGTTTTTCCTGTGTCATCTCAAGACCCAGTACATGCAGGCGGTGCTTCAGCGCGGCACGTCCGCTGCGGGCAGTCAGTACGATGGCATTATCGTCAATACCGACATCCTTCGGATCGATAATCTCGTAAGTCTGTACATTCTTCAGCACACCGTCCTGATGGATACCGGAAGAATGGGCAAAGGCGTTGCGGCCCACAATGGCCTTGTTCGGCTGGACAGGCATGTTCATCAGGCTGGATACCATACGGCTCGTTGAATAGATTTTCTGGGTATTGATGTTCGTATCGATGTCGATATCCTTGTGACAGCGAAGAATCATGGCCACTTCTTCCAGAGAAGTATTTCCGGCACGCTCGCCGATACCGTTCATCGTAACTTCCACCTGACGCGCTCCGTTCAGCACACCGCTGATGGTGTTGGCAGTCGCCATTCCCAGGTCATTGTGACAGTGAGTGGAAAGAATTGCCTTGTCAATGCCGTCCACATGTTCCATCAGGTATCTGATTTTCGCACCATATTCTTCCGGCAGACAGTAGCCCGTAGTATCCGGAATATTGACTACCGTGGCACCTGCCTTGATAACGGCTTCCACCACCCGGGCCAGGTATTCATTCTCGGTACGTCCTGCATCTTCCGCATAGAATTCAACGTCTTCTACATAACGCTTGGCGTATTTCACGGCAGCTACCGCACGCTCGATGATCTCTTCGCGGGTGGAATTGAACTTATACTTGATGTGGGAATCCGAGGTACCGATACCCGTATGGATCCGTTTATGCTTGGCAAACTTCAAGGCATCGGCCGCCACATCAATATCTTTCTGCACCGCACGGGTCAGCGCACAAATGGTCGGCCAGGTAACAGCCTTCGAAATTTCAATGACAGAATTGAAATCGCCCGGACTGGAAATCGGAAATCCAGCCTCAATAACGTCCACTCCCAAAGCTTCCAACTGTTTGGCTACCTGAATCTTTTCTACCGTGTTCAACTGACATCCCGGTACTTGTTCACCATCTCTCAATGTGGTGTCGAAAATAAATAATCTGTCACTCATATATCTTCATTTTTATTTTTAATTACCGACTGATAAAGAAAAAGCCTTTCACACCGGGAAGTGAGAAAGGCTTTTTCCTATTTTGACTGCAACCTCAGTTACATGCACGACTCACTTCCCCACCGGTTTTTCCAGCAGATTAATCAGACCGCACAGCAAAATATGTAGAAACGTTGCATTCATAAAAGTCACTTTTTTCTTTAAGACGTTGCAAAGGTATGTATTATTTCCGAACATCAAAATAAAAATAAAACTTTTTTCATTCATTTCATAATAATTTGTCACCATCAACAAAGTTTATCAGAAAATTCATCATCCGATAAATTTGCCGTTTTATCAAAATGAAAGAAATACAGCCTCTATTCATTCAAATTAATACATTCAGACGCTTTTTACTAACCAGGCCTTTATTTATAATGGTGACTCCAGAGAAGAAATTAAACAAGAAAAGCCAAAATTGGCACAGAAATCAGCCAATTTGGGCCAAAAACAGGTCATCCGACCGAAATCGACTAATCAAATCAGGCAGAACGAGCCGACGTTTTTGCCCAAATATCGGCCCGATTCAGGCAAAACGGGCAGACGTTTCGACTGAATCGTCTGCCCGTTGTCCTGATTTCTGCCGTCCGAAGGAAGAAAAACGTCTTTTTCTTACCGGAATAAAGACGGCAGAAGTGTTAAAATACGAGGTAATACACTAATATACAATTATATACTCTTCTTTTCATTCCGTTCTTTTCTTTCATCCAGAGGGCACTTCACAAAGAAAGGATTCTCAGAGGTCCGGATCGTCAAAGTGTCAAAAAGATCATATGAATCAATTCTCCGAAGCAAGTCTCAGTTCATACAGACAGGCTTCCACTTCCGCATTGCTTCCCATGTGTTTTCCCATATCATCAGACAACTTGACGCATTCACGCCACTCCTGATTGACATTCATCTTGCAACGCGACAGCTTCATGACAATATTCGACGGCTGGTAACCGGTGTCGTTCGTCAGGTTCGTACCAATGCCGAACGAGCAGCGGATCTTACCCTGACAATACTGGAATATCTTGAGGGCCTTCTCAAAATCAAGCGCATTGCTGAAGATAATGGTCTTCGTAGTCGGATCGATACCCAGCTCCTTGTAGCGGGCAATCAGGCGGTCAATAAACTCAAACTCATCGCCGGAGTCGCACCGTACACCGTCAAACAGCTTAGCCTGTTTCCGGCTGAAATTGGACAGAAACGAATCAGACGTATAAGTATCCGACAACGCCGTACCCAGATCTCCGTCATAGACATTTACCCAGTTTTCAAGTGCCATATAATTGGCATGCTTGTATCCGAACTGGGCGCCGTGGAACATGAACCATTCATGGGGATGTGTTCCCATAGGACGCATGTCGTACTTCATGGCCAGATAACAGTTAGACGTTCCCATGCAGAAGCGCGCATGTTCCTTCAGATAGCCTACCACCATATCCTGAACCTCGAAAGAGAAACGTCTCCGTGTCCCGAATTCAGAGAAAGGCATTCCGTTTTCGTTCGACAGATCAACCTTGCCTGCCAGCCGCTGAAGAATGGATTCCTTATCCGGGAAGCGGTTCAGGAACTGGTTCTTGATCTCGGAAACAATGGCCAGCAGGGGAACTTCGTACAGAGTCACCTTATACATATAATCAGTCACTTCCAGGTGCAAATGACGCTGTTCATCCAGATAGACATTAATGCGGGCCGGATCAAAACGGAAAGAAGAAAGCCATTCCCAGTAAACCGGCGGCAGAAAACGGCAGTGACGGCTCATGTAATCACGTTCTTCAGCAGTCAGGGCCACCACACTCAGGTTCTGAATCTCATTCTTCAGGGCCTGCAGGAATCCCTCCGTATACTCCGTATCGTCACGTTCCTTGAACGTAAAGGTTCCCATCGCATAAGGAAATAGCTTGATATAAGCATAGGATGTCGTAAACTTATATAAGTCTGTATCAAGAATTGTTTTTATAACCATAACCAAACTCCAATATTAGGCTATAAAGATAGTTTATTTCCGACAACTGAACAACAAAATCCCAAAATCATTCAGAATGATACGCTTATCCTGTTCGGAATCCCCTCCTTCTGCCTCCGCAGGTTTCCGGACAGGCGGCAGCGGAAAGGTCCGCATCCGGCAAGATCCGGGTTTGCGGAAAACAAAAAGAGGATGTGTTGAAACCAACACATCCTCGCTCTATTAAGTATCTACAGACAGCAAATTAAGCTTCTTCTGCAACAACTTCGAAAGGAATTTCTACAGAAACTTCCTTGTGAAGTTTGATGATAGCTTTGTACTGACCAACTTCTTTTACAGTGTCTTTAACAACGATGATCTTACGATCGATGTTGTGACCCAATTTAGCCAGTTCTTCTGCAATCTGAATGTTGTTAACTGAACCGTAGATAGCACCGGTAGCGCTAACTTTGGTAGCGATCTTCAAAGATACATTCTTCAAAGATTCAGCAACAGCTTCAGCATCTTTTTTAATCTTTTCCAGTTTGTGAGCACGCTGTTTCAGTTCTTCAGCCAGCATTTTCTTAGCAGCCGGAGAAGCAATAACTGCCTTGCCTGTCGGAATAAGATAGTTACGACCATAACCTGACTTAACGGTTACAATATCATTCTTGTAGCCCAAGTTAACTACGTCTTCTTTCAAAATCAGTTCCATATTCTTATTCCTCCTTTAATTATTTCATCATATCAGTTACGAAAGGCAGCAAAGCCAAGTGACGAGCTCTCTTAACGGCCTGCGCAATACGACGCTGGAACTTCAATGAAGTACCGGTAATACGGCGCGGAAGGATCTTACCCTGTTCGTTCAAGAATTTCTTCAAGAATTCAGGATCTTTGTAGTCGATATACTTAATACCACTCTTTTTGAAACGGCAGTATTTTTTCTTCTTAACGTCTACTGAAGGCGGAGTTAAATATCTGATTTCCGATTGTTGCTGTGCCATGATTAGTTTTCCTCCTTTTTAGTTGATTTTACATTTCTTCTCTTAGCAGCATATTCTGCAGCGAACTTATCCATCTTGAAAGTCAAGAAACGGATTACTCGTTCGTCACGACGGTAGTTAATTTCCAACTTCTCGATTACAGACGGTTCAGCTTTGAATTCAATCAGTTGATAGAAACCTGTAGATTTCTTCTGAATTGGGTAAGCCAGCTTCTTCAATCCCCAGTTTTCTTCATTGATGATCTCCGCACCTTCCTGAGTCAGGATAGCTTTGAACTTGTCTACCGCTTCCTTCATCTGAGCATCAGACAAAACGGGAGTTAAAATGAAAACGGTTTCGTATTGATTCATACTATTCGTTAATTAAATTATTAATAAAAAATTTTCAATTGCGGCGCAAAGGTACGACTTTTTCTCTAACATACAAACAATTAACTGCTTTTTATTATTTTTTTATTCATTCAGTTCCGCCACGGTTCCGTCAGACTGTCGGATAAACGGACCTTTCACGGCCTCTTCCTGCCCGGACAAAACCACAGGAAACAAACCTCACCGGACGTCCGCTGTTTCCTGCCGGCAGGCGAAACTCCCGCACCCTTCCGCCTCCTTTTGCCCAATGTATTACAACCTTCTGCAAGGGGCCGTCCCTTCATAACTCTGTAAAAAAGCCTAAAAATTTGCATCAGGTTACACAATTCTGTCGTATCTTTGCATGGTTGTTTAAACAATAATTCCATGATCGAACAATTCAGTTTTGACATTCAACTTATATTTGCGATTCTGAACGGAAAAGTTTCCGCAGCCATTAATCGCAAGCTGAGCCGGAATTTCCGACAGAACGGTATGGAAATCACTCCGGAACAATGGACCGTCCTGCTCTTCCTCTGGGAAAAAGACGGGGTAACGCAACAGGAACTCTGCAACGCCACCTTCAAGGACAAGCCCAGCATGACCCGATTGATTGACAATATGGAACGCCAGCATCTGGTTGTACGCATTTCGGACAAGAAAGACCGGCGTACCAACCTCATCCATCTGACAAAAACAGGAAAGGAACTGGAAGAGAAAGCACGCTTCATAGCCAACAAAACACTCAAGGAAGCCCTTCACGGATTAACACTGGAAGAGCTGAGAGTCAGCCAGGAGGTACTTCGCAAAATCTTCACGAATACGAAAAATTAAGCCGGCTGCCGAAAGGAAAAAAAGATATTTGGATATAATTCAGTTTTTTTTCTTGAAATAATTTTCTTGATAAAAGAATTATGCTTTAATTTGTAACCAAGAAAAATAAACCATAAAAATAGAAGACACACATGAAAAGCTTATTAAAAAATTTAGGAATGATATTGATTATCATTGGTGCAGTGGTTCTGATCGCTTGCTTTGCTACCGGCAACGTTAACAGCAACAACATCCTGGGAACTTCACTCGTTCTGATCATTGTCGGCCTGGTTGCTCATATCGTTCTGAACAAACGCATTGCTGAATAATCAGCTTTCAAGCAATAAAAAAGAAGCTGTCTCTTCAATCTCGGAGACAGCTTCTTTTTTTATTGCATATTGTCAGATCAATCATTTTCCGGAGTAATCAGTTTATATCCCTTTCCATGAATGTTGATAATCTCGATAGAATCATCTTCTTTCAGATGCTTACGCAGCTTCGTAATGTACACATCCATACTGCGGGCGTTGAAGTAATTGTCGTCAATCCAGATGGTCTTCAGAGCAAAGTCACGCTGCAGAATTTCATTGGCATGCGCACAAAGCAATCCCAGCAATTCTGATTCCTTGGTTGTAAGTTTGGTCTGCTTGTCACCGATAGACAGAATCTGCTTCTGAGTATCGAAGGTAAAACGACCGATTTTATAGATGTTGCTCTCCTTGCTGCGCTTACCCCGTACACGGCGCAAAATAGCTTCAATACGGAAAGTCAGCTCTTCCATGCTGAAAGGTTTCGTTATATAATCATCGGCACCAATCTTGAATCCTTCCAGAATATCTTCTTTCAGAGTTTTTGCAGTCAGGAAGATAATAGGAATTTCAGCATTTGCCTGTCTGATTTCCTGAGCCAGTGCGAAACCGTCTTTCTTAGGCATCATCACATCCAGTACACACAAGTCATATTTATTTTTCAGAAAAGCCTTGTAACCGGCCTCACCATCAGGACAAAGTTCAGCTGAATAGCCCTTTGCCTGCAAATATTCTCTCAATAGCATGCCAAGGTTCTCATCATCCTCGCACAGCAAAATACGTAATTTTTCGTCCATATTATTCGTCTTTAAATAAAGGTAATACAATTATAAATCGGGTTCCCACATTCAGTTCACTTTCTGCACGTATCGTACCCTTATGATCGGTAATAATTTTCTTCACGTAAGCCAGTCCAAGTCCGAATCCCTTCACGTCGTGCAGGTTTCCGGTATGAACACGGTAAAACTTGTCGAAAATCTTCTTCAGATTTTCCTTCTTGATACCAATGCCATTATCCTCAATGGAGATGTGAAGTTTGCCTGATTCGTTCCAGGTCCGTACCTTGAGTTTCAGATCGCCTTCCGGTTTCTTATACTTCACGGCATTATCCAGCAAATTGAATATGACATTCGTAAAGTGCATTTCATCTACATAAACAATCGGATCTTCCGCATTCAATTCCGCATCAAGTGTTCCGTTGTACTTCTCAACCTTCAGCCGGAAGATATTGATCACACCGTTGATCAGTTCGTTGGCATCTACTTCCTTCATCTTCAGTGTAGCCTTCTGACGTTCGAACATAGACATCTGCAAGACCTTCTCAACCTGGAATCTCAGACGCTTCGTTTCATCGTTTATCACTCCTGAAATATGCTTGAACATGGCAGGCGACTTTCCAACAGCCGGATCGTTCAGCATCTGTGCAGCCAGTGATATCGTAGATATCGGTGTCTTAAACTCATGGGTCATGTTGTTGATAAAGTCATTCTTGATCTCGGTCAGCTTCTTCTGACGGAAGATGATATAGATCGTAAATATAAAGGTTACCAACAGAACCAGCGTAAAGATGATGGAAGGTATCATAAATCTGACCGAACTGAAAATGTAATTATCTAAAGTCGGAAAGAATATGTTGACAAATCCCATCTTGGCCGGAGGATCATTCTCAAACAACAAACGGGAATAAATCTTTTCGCTGTCATAAGCATAGTCCGAACAACGGTATACTTCCTTGCCGTCCCGATCGGTCACTGAGAAATGATAAGGAATATCAATGCCATTATTCAGCAGTTCCGCTTTCAGGAAATGATCCAGTTGCTTAAAGTTGATACGTTCTTTCAACGGTTTGTCGCTGGACGTACGAAGAATGTTATATACCACTTCATCCAGCATGGCACGTTGATAAATATAACGTTCCTTCAAGATTTCCTGCAAACGGCGTGAAGTCTGAGGAATGTTCTTTCCGGTAGAAATAATCACCTTGGGCACATTAGCCGGACGCTCCATGATAGTCTTCAGTTCAAAAGAAGAAATCTGGGTTCCGTCAGGAGCCGTTACAGAAAACTGGTGATGTTCCGTCAGACTGGTTCCACCTCCATTCATCTGCTGTTGCTTCAATTGCTCGGAAAGACGAGCCGCACGTTCAGTTGCCGCCACATCCTTTTCCAGATATTTCTTGGTTTCCACCAATTCCAAATTGCGTGCAGCCTGTACCAGGCTACGGTTGACATTTTCTTCAAACTGTCCCCGTCGCATCTTGACCATCTCTTCAATATAGCTCACCTGCAGATAAAGCAGACTTAAAAAAGAGAGAGCCATTACAACACCTAATATCCAAATAGTTGACTTTTTCATGAAGGCAAAATTAATAGCCTAATGCATTCATGCAACTGCACTTAACATGTTTTAATCCGGCATTCCTTTATATTAACAGAAACCTTCTTTTAACATCACAAAACAAATATCAAATGCCTTGCAGAGCACATCCTCATTGCAAAAATAATCAAATTTTAATCTAATAACAAATAAAAAGGATCAATTGTTTAAGTTTAGTTAAATAAAAAAGACCGTACTTTTAAGAAATACGGCCTTTTTATCTATAAAAACAACAACTATTATTATGCGTCTTCTTTTTCCTGTTCTTCGAACTCCTTCATCAGTTTGTTCTGAACATCGGTCGGAACCAGTTCATAGCTTGCAAACTTCATAATGAAGGAAGCACGACCTCCGGTCAAAGAACTCAATGCTGTGGAGTAATTGGACATTTCTTTCAAAGGTACTTTAGCAGCCAGTTTCTCATATCCCTTTTCACTGCTCATACCCATAATCATGCCTCTGCGGCCTTGCATATCGCTCATTACATCACCCAGCTTATCACTCGGAACGAATACTTCCACGTCATAGATCGGTTCCAGAATCTTCGGACCGGCATTGCGGAATGCTTCACTGAAGGCATTACGTCCAGCCAGCATAAAGGAGATTTCATTGGAATCTACCGGATGCATCTTTCCGTCATATACGATCACACGCACATCGCGGGCATACGAACCGGTCAGCGGTCCCTGCTCCATACGGCTCATGATACCTTTCAAGATAGCCGGCATGAAACGGGCATCAATAGCACCACCGACAACACTGTTAACAAATACCAATTTTCCGCCCCATTCCAGATCAATGGTTTCAGTTCCCTTCACATTCATCTTATATTCCTGACCGTTGAAACGATAAACATCCGGAGCCGGCATACCTTCATAATAAGGTTCTACAATCAGGTGAACTTCACCAAACTGTCCGGCACCACCAGACTGTTTCTTATGACGGTAATCGGCACGTGCTGCCTTGGTGATGGTTTCACGATAAGGAATCTTCGGTTCGTCAAACTGAATCTGCAGCTTTTCGTTATTTTCCATACGCCATTTCAATGTACGCAAATGGAATTCTCCCTGACCATGAACAAGAATCTGTTTCAATTCCTTGGACTGTTCAACAACCCAAGTCGGATCTTCCTCACGCATACGATTCAGAATAGCCATCATCTTTTCTGTATCGGCTTCATTGACCGGACGGATTGCACGGGTATATTTCGGATTCGGATATTTAATGAAGTTGAAACGGTTTTCACAATCCTTGCCATTCAGTGTGTTACCTGTTTTCACATCTTTCAGCTTCACGGTACAGCCAATATCACCGGCACGCAGTTCATCAACCTTCTCACGGTTAGCTCCTGCACAAACGAACAGCTGAGCCATACGTTCCTTAGAACCTCTGTCAGCATTATTCAGGTCATCACCTTCCCGAACGACACCGCTCATCACCTTGAAGTATTGTACATCACCAATGTGGGGTTCAACAGCTGTCTTGAAGAAATAAAGTGAAGTCGGAGCATTGGCTTCAGGAGGTACAGGAACACCACGAGTATTGTGCACTACCGGCATTTCATCAACAAAAGGAACAACATTTCCCAGGAATTCCATCAGACGGCGAACACCCATGTCCTTTCCGGCACATACACAAAATACAGGGAACATACCTCTGGCAGCCAATCCCTTGCGAATACCTTCACGCATTTCATCTTCTGTCAGAGATTCAGATTCAAAGAATTTCTCCATCAGTGATTCATCGTGTTCAGCTGCAGCTTCCACCAAAGTCTTGTGCCAAGCCTGTGCTTTTTCCATTTCTTCAGCAGGAATATCTTCTATCGTAGGAGCACCACCTTCAGGGCCCCATGAATATTTCTTCATCAAAAGTACGTCGATCAACGAATTGAAGTCCGGACCGGTAGCCAACGGATACTGAACCGGAACAACCTTAGAACCGTAATTTTCTTTCAACTGTTCAAGTACATGATCGAAATCACACTTCTCACTATCCAACTGGTTTACCAGGAAAATTACCGGTTTACCCAGCTTTTCGGTATAACGAAAGTGATTCTGTGTTCCTACTTCCGGACCATACTGTCCATTCAAAAGCAGGATAGCTGTATCTGTTACATTCAGTGCAGTAATAGCAGCTCCCACAAAATCGTCACTACCCGGACAATCAATAATATTCAGTTTTTTGCCATTCCATTCTACATGATACACAGTAGAGAATACCGAGTAACCATACTCCTGCTCTACCGGGAAATAATCGCTGACTGTATTTTTGGCAGTGATTCTGCCGCGACGTTTTATGATACCACTCTCATAGAGCAGCGCTTCTGTGAGGGTGGTTTTACCTGAGCCATCATTGCCAAGGAGGGCAATGTTCTTAATTTCGTTGGTCTGATATACTTTCATGGTATTTCAAGATTTAATTTATAAACGAAAGGATATGCTTTTCATATCTCTTTTAAACGAGGCGCAAATTAGAAATTAATGTTTAGAAATGCAATAAATGCTTCCGTGTTACTAAACTATGTTCTTAGGCACAAACACAAACAAATCGCATCAAACCATACCATATAACAGGAAGAAACAACCTCCCCACCGTTGCGTGCCCGCCGAAATAACCTTACCTTTGCACCGGAACAACACTATATATTTTATGGCTGGTATCTATCTTCATATTCCATTCTGCAAACGCCGCTGCATTTATTGCGATTTCTTCTCGACCACACAGGCCGACAAACGCCGGGAATACATACAGGCTTTATGCCGGGAACTGGAGATGCGCAAAGATTATCTTCAGGGAGAAGACATAGAAACCATCTATCTGGGAGGAGGTACTCCCTCACAACTGGAAAAGGAAGATTTCGAACAACTGTTTGAAACGATCTTCCGCATATATCCGGTCAACGACCAGGCTGAAATCACACTGGAGGCCAATCCGGACGATCTGACACCGGAATATCTTAAAATGCTCAGCCAACAACCGTTCAACCGCCTCAGCATGGGGATACAGACATTCAATGAACATACACTGAAACTGCTTCATCGCCGCCATACTGCCCAACAGGCCATAGAGGCTTTTTACCAAAGCCGCGAGGCAGGCTTCCGGAACATCAGCATCGACCTGATGTACGGTCTGCCCGGTGAGACTGCCGAAGGCTGGGAATATGATCTTCAGCAGGCACTCCAGTTACAGCCTGAACACATCTCAGCCTATCATCTGATTTACGAAGAGAATACTGCGTTGTGGACACTCCGGGAACAGCATCGTGTGGAAGAAGCCGATGAAGACCTGAGTGTCACGTTATTCAAGCAACTCATTCATCGGCTGAAGGAGCATGGATACCAGCACTATGAAATATCCAATTTCTCGCTTCCGGGCTTTCATTCCCGTCATAATTCCAGCTACTGGACCGGCAAGAAATACCTGGGATTCGGACCTTCTGCTCATTCATACAATGGTACCTCCCGCCAATGGAACATTGCTTCACTGGATAAATACATAGCAGGTATAAACAATCATGCTCCTATTTATGAGATAGAGAACCTTGACCTGTACACCCGTTATAACGACTTTGTCATTACGACCATCCGTACTTCTGCAGGAATGTCACTTACTCTGCTGAAAAATACTTTTGGTGATACTTTGTACAACTACTGCCTGCGCATGGCTCGTCCTCATTTAAACCAAGGCACACTGGAGATAACCAATAACACACTCAAACTGACGGAAGCAGGCATCTTTATCTCCGATGGCATTATGAGTGACATGCTTTGGGTGGACTGATATGATATTGTTTATAAATTCCCGAAAAACAATTTCATCTCATCATTCACATAGCCTACAAAGAAAATAGTTCCTGTTGCTTCATCCACAGCCAAACTTCGAAGTCCCATATCAAACTTATATTGGTGCAATAAATTGCCATCCCAATTATACTTTAAAATATATCTTCCAAGTTCCGGATTATCAACTGCAGTTTCACCATTATATATTACATATACATTTTTATTTGTAACGTATACATCTTCAAAACCATATACCCATCCTTCATGCTCACGAGTGATCTGTTCTTTCTTTTTAGGCCTTTCTAACTGAACAGATTTTACAGGTACCGAGTCAGGTAAAGCAGACAAATCAAGAAACTCTAGTAAAGCACCTTTGTACGATGCAAAAACTGCTTTTTGTTTATCTGGGGACCGCCTAAATAAAGCAGTATTAAATAATATTGTCTGCATATCTTCCTCTGGTTTAACCAGCAAATCAGGAAGAATTTCAGGATAATTACCTATTGCAGTCTTTACATTACCCAGTGTATCCAATACCAGAAAACGATTATCCACAAACCGTCCATTCACTCCTGTTGCCAAATAATAGTTGCCGCAATTCACCAACTCACGGATATTCTCTTCATTTGTTTTTGCTGTTAACATAGAAGAAAAAGAAAAATAGCCTTCCTTATATTTAAAAGATATATTTTTCTTCCGAGAGCTATCGAACATATCCAAAATACAGTCATTGCTTAACTGAGAGTTAAAATTTGAAGAAACATACTCTTCCGGACCTTCACCCGACTGGAGAAATTCCTGAACCAGTTCTCCATCTTTTGTTATCACATGGAACAGTTTCCGATACCCCTTTTCATCTTTTATCACCAGCTTTCCATCAATAAGGAATATCCCAGTAGGATATGAAAGCAAGTAATCCTTCACAACTATTTCCTGATAAACTATTTTTTCACAAGAACTTAAGTCCAAAGATCTAACAGGGATATAGTCTCCAGTCTCTGTATGACAAGAACTAATAATCACCAAAAGAAAAACAAATAGAAACGTTTTCATAAAAACCACATTAAAATCAAGTTGAATGCGATCTATAATACATTCAACTTGATAAAACCCTTTTATATAATTTGTTTATTGATAACAAGTTAATGTCGCACTCTTTCCATTACCATACACAGTTAACGTAACATTACATTTATTACAAGTGGCTGAGCATGCTTTTATACCAGCTCCCCCACAATCTAACGTATGCCTAGTACCTCCTTCACTATTAGCTAACGCCTCTATATTCTCCTTTGCCAGATCTGATAAATTAATATTCTTTTGTGATCTGTACACATTATACCCCGCAGCAATAATAAATAACGAGATCAATGCCATATTAACCATACCCTTCAGTTTCATTATTCTATTTATTTTAATTAATTAAACTTTAAAATATTTCCTGCACAGAAGTTACAAACATCACTTCCTTCTTTTTAATCCTTATATTTGCATTGGCTCATCCTCCATACTTTAAAAAGTGAGAGATACAATATAATAATAAATGTCTAACACTACCCAATTAACAATATTTTACTTATCCTAATGTTAGTCTAGACTAAAGATATCTATACGTAATTTTGCTTTTATTCCAAAACAATCTATATCACCATAACCATAACATGCATGATTAGTTGTATCCTCATTATCAGCTAAAGCTTCTATATTTTTCATAACCAATACAGTCGAAGTCTTATCCGTATCAGATTCCCTACAGATATATCCTCCATAACAAAAAATACAAACTACAAAAAGTAATACTTTCACTTTCTTATTAAACTTCATATCATTAAATATTATTATATTTGCTACACTTGCTTATAATACTTTAATCATGAGAACCACACATAGCAAATGTAGAGAGAAGGATACAGAATACAAAATAAAAATTCTAAGAGATTTCTTAGAAATCAATATCCTTTAATAGTCAAGAATTTACATTCAACTTTCTTAGAAATTTCTTAAAAAAGATAATAGACGAATTATGAAAAACATAAAATATCAATCCAGCATACTGGCAGGTATATATTACTTACTCACAATAATCCTAATTATATTGGAATATACGTTCATTTCCATACAGAAAAATGAAATTGTACAACAGTGCCAAGGTTCTTTTCAAGAAGCTCTTAAGAAAGAAAAAGAAACTTTTATCATAAGAAAAAAATTCTTTTACGACGTACAAAAGTCCTCTGACAATATTTCTGCGGACGAAAAGAGCAACTGGTGTGATCAATTCTTTTTATTATCAGAAGACCCTAACAGGCATAGGCTAGACAGTATTTTCCGACAAAAACTTGTAGAAAACAATCTGCCTATAACCGGTTTTATAACCTGTACTATAGGAGAAACTTACACAATTCCAACTCATACAGAACTGATAAAAAAAGAAGTTTATCGAAAAAACAAAGACAAGAATCAAGATATCATACTGAAGGTTTACATAGACTTACCTATGATAATGCTCATCAACCGTCCCTATACTTATATTCTCCTTGCTGTATGGCTAATATGTACAACAGGAGTTGCCATCTATTTTAGGAGAGTTAAATCATACCAACGAAATATCATCTTACGTACACACATTCAGACTCTTTCCGACAATCCACATAATAACACACTCCAACCTACCGGAAAAGAAATAAGCAAAGGATACTATTGGGACATACAACATGTCTGTTTACAACACGAAGGCAAAAAGATAAAACTGAAAGGATTAAACTTAAAATATTTTCAAGCTTTTATTAATGATCAGGATTTTTTATTGCTTTATAAACAACTGGCAGCCTTTCATCACCTCAATGAAAAAACGGAACTGCATATTGTAAAATCCCGGGCATATCAGGTAATCAGCCAACTGAAAGTCACACTCAAAGAGGTAGATATTGACATTATATCTATACGGGACATTGGCTACCAACTTTTGTTCAATGCAAATCAGACTAAAAATAATACCTCATCCCTTCCCAAAGAAACAAAACTAAAGGCATAACAGGAAAAAAAGAACATGTCGTTTTTTTAGTTTATTCACACTTTACCCATAGGGGAAAACCTCCGATCTTGAGTTTTAATGGCAGAAACCATAAAAAAACAAGATTATGAAACAAAGCAAAAAACTGATGGCACTTCCCCTCTTCTATGCATTGATGCTGACTGCATGCAATAACAACAACAGCATTCCAAGCAGCTATATCGGATTCAAGAATACGCAACAAACCATCACTTACGATCCGGCACAGGACATTCAGACTTTCTCCGTCACCATCATTTCAGGAGAGAAAATGACTGAAGACACCCGACTTTCCATCAGATGCTCCGGACAAAGCTTTGCACATCCTGAAGACAAGAATCCCATCTTTCCGAAAGGGAAAAAAGAAATGAACTTCAACATCAAGCTAAACCCTAAAAAGATAAATGTACCGTTTCTGCATATCAGCTGTACACCTCAGGTTAAAGATTCACAAACGACCAAAATGACTGTGGCATTAAAAAAGAAATAATGCAAATGAAACACGACAATCCAACCCTATAAAAAAGAAGAAAGACGCGTCAGGAAGCTTTCAAAAGTTCTCTACGCGTCTTTCCCAGTACAGCCTCAACAGGCAAAATCCAATTTATTTAGCCAGGCTGTATACAATATCCATAATCTGCTTACCCAGTTCATCAGCAGCCTCCATGGTTGAAGCTTCTGAATAAACACGGATAATCGGTTCTGTATTACTCTTACGCAGATGTACCCATTTGTCGGGGAAATCAATTTTTACACCATCAATGTCATTGATTTCTTCGTTCTTATACAGTTCTTTCACCTTGGCAAGGATAGCATCTACATCAGTTTCCGGAGTCAGGTCAATGCGGTTCTTCGCAATGAAATAGTTCGGATAAGAAGCACGGAGTTCCGTAACTTTCTTGCCTTCGTGTGCCAGATGACTCAGGAACAAAGCAATACCTACCAGAGCATCACGGCCATAGTGAGAAGCAGGATAGATTACCCCACCATTACCTTCACCACCGATTACTGCATGAGTAGCCTTCATCTTGGCAACCACATTCACTTCACCTACGGCAGAAGCATTGTATTCCATACCATACTTGCGGGTTACATCACGCAATGCACGGGTTGAACTCAAGTTAGAAACGGTATTACCCGGAGTGTGTTTCAATACATAATCAGCTACTGTAACCAGTGTATATTCTTCACCGTACATGGTTCCGTCTTCGCAGATCATTGCCAGACGGTCTACATCCGGATCGACAACAAAAGCAACATCAGCCTTTCCGCTCTTCACCAGGTTCATGATATCGCCCAGATTCTTTTCAAGCGGTTCCGGATTATGCTGGAAGTTTCCTGTAGGCTCGCAATACAGTTTTTCTACATGTTTCACGCCCAGCTGTTCCAACAACTGCGGAAGAACGATACCTCCAACAGAGTTTACACAGTCAATAGCCACATGGAAATCTGCCTTGCGGATTGCTTCTACGTCTACCAGATCCAATGCCAGCACGCTGTCAATGTGCTTCTGGTTATAAGAATTATCTTCCGTATACTTGCCCAGATGATCTACATCAGCAAACTCAAAAGCTTCAGCTTCTGCGATACGGAGAACTTCATTTCCTTCTTCCTTATTCAGGAATTCCCCATGTTCATTCAGCAGTTTCAATGCATTCCACTGCTTTGGATTATGGCTTGCAGTCAAGATAATACCACCACAAGCACCTTCCATAGTAACAGCCAGTTCTGTGGTAGGAGTAGAAGCCAGACCGATGTTTACCACATCAAATCCCATCCCCATCAATGTTCCACATACCACATTCTTCACCATTTCGCCAGAGATACGGGCATCACGTCCGACAACGATTTTGTTACTCTTTACCGAGGTTGTCTTACGAATCAGCGTAGCGTAAGCCGAAGTAAACTTTACAATATCCAGCGGATTCAGCCCTTCGCCGGCATGGCCTCCGATAGTTCCACGAATACCGGAAATAGATTTAATTAAAGTCATAATATAAAATATTAGCGTCCAAGGTTATATGTTATTTCGTAGTAACAAGGGTAAACATAGCGTGAAGCCGTTACGGTTCCTGCACTATGAGGCACCAGCAGGCGTACACGTGCTACGTCTTCCGATGAATTGGTACGAGAAGGTTTCAGATACTGCAAGGGTAACAACCAGCCTGTCGGTACAGAAGTCTGCTCGTAAGTATCATACATCTGAGAAACACCTGAGAAGGTTCCAGAATAAGAAGTTCCGCTGACTGTCAGCTTGAATTCTTCAGGATATCCCCAATAAGTCGGGTTATTGATATGCATATTTGCCGTCAGCGTATCACCGGCTTCCATCTGAATATCATCATTACGTGTCTGCAATGCCATTTCCACGAAGCGGGATTCTATATAATAAGTTCCGTCCGTCAATGGGGAACCGACTCCGCGCTGCATTACATTCATGTAAACTCCGCTCTCCTTGAAAAGCACATATTCATTATCTGCCAGCGTCATGGTATCCTGTGAGAAGAACGTATTCTCGTCGATTACCTTGATGTCATTCTCCAAAAGATACTTGTTGATGGCATCAGCTTCCTCTTCTTTCTTTTCAGCATACGTCTTATCATTATTACAGCTCTGCATACCCAACGCTGCAAGGGCAAGCATAAAAAACAGGTGTATTCTTTTCATTTTCTTACTTATTAACGACGGCAAAAATAATAAATTGCTTTTTATCCGCACGTTTTTTTTATCCTATTATTTTTTTAATAACTAATTTTTCAATAATAAATCTTCATACTTCACCAGTGCCCGTTTAAAGAGTTCTACGGCTTCCTCCATGGTTCCGTAAAACTCTCCGCCTGAAGCATTCAGATGACCGCCTCCGTTGAAGAACTCAGCAGCTACCTTATTACAGGGGAAATTTCCCACAGAGCGCAGAGAAACCTTGATCATATTCTTGTCGCTGTCCTCACGCAGAAAGACAGAGAAGCAGATGCCTTTCATCTGCAAAGGAATATTGACAAAGCCTTCCGTATCTCCTTTCACATATTGGAAGCGGCTTTGTTCTGCCTTGCTGAGAGTGATCAGGGCCGAACGGAACTGAGGATAAACCTGCATGCGGTCGTAAAGGACATAGCCCATCAGACGCAAACGGCCTTCTGAATAGGTATTAAACACCTTGCGATAGATTTCATCCTTATCAATTCCCTTGGACAAGAGTTCGCTGATGATAAAGTAAATTTCCCGGTTATTGGAGTTGTAGGTAAAACCTCCGGTATCAGTCATCATACCGGTATAGATGCACTCTGCTCCTTCATAAGTAATGTCTTCAAAACATCCTAACCGGCAGATCAAACGGAAAATAAGTTCTGATGTAGAGGAGATCTCCGGATGTGATATGGTGACACGTGCAAAAGGTTCAGGATTCAGATGATGGTCAATCATCACTTTGCGTCCCTGGGCAGCAGCCACCGGTGCAGCCAGTGCGTCAATACGTGAAAGCGCATTAAAGTCCAGACAGCAGATAACATCGGCCTCACTGATCAGTTTGTCTCCAAATTCAGCATACTTGTCATAACGGATGATATCTTTCGCACCGGGCATCCAACGCAGGAAATCCGGGAAAGCGTTCGGCACGATAACATTTACCGTCTTACCCTGCTGACACAGGAAATGATATAGTCCCAATGAAGAGCCGAGTGCATCTCCGTCCGGAGAAACGTGAGTCACTATCACGATTTTATCTGCACGTTCAAAATAGGTTTCTACCTTATCTATATTGGCTTGTAGAATTACTTTTGTCAACATATCTGTTTGTTCTCTCTGTTAATGCGTTTTTGAAAGGGCAAATGTACGAATTTATTTTAGATTCTGCCGAACAATTCCCCAAGAACCTTTCGAAGAAATTTCAACACAAGGTATCCCCAGCTTCTTGCATTCCTCCTTCAATGACAGCCGGTAAGCATCACTCAGTGACAGGTCAAGAACGACATGCTTCAATTCAAAAACACGGCTCAGGGAAGTTATATTTCCTTTGAATCCCCGACAGATATAAGCATAGTCCAGTGGCAACCGGGAAGCGGCCTGCTTTCCCTTCCAGCGACTGCTTTTCATCAGTCCGACGGATAAGCTGTCTATCCGGTAAACTCCGTCTGCTTCTGCCAGCCGGGTCAGGCTTTGCCAGCGTCTGGAGTAGAGTTCCGACCGGGCAAAATACAGCCGTTCATCCACGGGCTTTATCCAGTCAAGAATCCGGGTACCCAGCAGTACGTTCAGTACAATCAGGAAGGAAATCAGGACATGTTTCCGCTTTCCAGTCCAATAAGCATATAGCAGGGCCAGTAGCAGATAGCACAAGACCAGCTGAAAGCCGGAGATATAGACAGACGTTACCTGCGAACCGGACAGCTGCTGAATCTGGAACATACTGCCATTCAATGCTTCGGCCGAAAGACGGACGAGATCAGCCGCACGTTCTCCCATCCAGGGAATTCTCTCAAAGGCCAAAGCCGCCAGCGAACTGCCTAAAATACAAACAGCCAGCGGAGTTACCAGTAAATTGGCCAGCAGAAAGTATGTGGGAAAGGCACCGAAATAGAACAGAACAAAGGGAAGTGTCCCCAATTGTGCTGCCATTGAAACTGAGAGGGTGTTCCATAACCAGCGAATCCGACGGCAGCCGGCCGGCAGCCAGCCTGAGAATACAGGATAAAACAGCAGTATTCCCCATACTGCCAGAAAAGACAACTGAAAACTGACATCAAACAAATAGAACGGACGGTATAACAGCATCAGAAAAGCGGCAAGCGACAAAGACAGGAATCCGGAGAAACGTCCTTCCAGGAAAAAGGAAGCTCCCACATAAAGAGAGAACATCGTCACAGCACGTACCACTGAAGCACTGAGTCCGGACAGAAAAGCAAAAGCCCACAACAACAGTACAGTCAGGACACCTGTCAGGGATCTGCCCAAAGGAAACAGGCGCAACGGATAAAGCAGTAAAGTCAGAATACCCGCCAGTATCCCGATATGCAAGCCTGACAATGCCAACACATGACTGGCCCCCGAAGCACTGTATGTTGCTTTCAACTCAGGAGTCAGATCGCTTTTATCCCCGACCGTAAGCGCAGAAACCACAGCCAGAACATCTCCGTCCAGTCCCCACTCTTCATACCGTCTGACCACAAGCTCCCGCACCAGCAAAGCCTGTTGCCTGAATCCCCGGCTCCCGGCCCGCTCCAGACGCATCCACCGTCCGGCAAAAGCCAGTCCGGTTCCACTGATCCCCTGCCGGTGCAGATAAGCACCATAGTCGAACCCCGAAAAATCAACATCTGATACAGGACGGCTCACCGATGCATAGAAACAAATCTTGTCCCCACACTGCAAGATGGTCTGTCCGGTCGTATCAGGCATCCAGTAAAGCAGTATGGAGCGATCCACTTTCTTCCACTGTCCGGTTGCCTGAAGAGAATCACCTGCCGGCTTCCAGGACATGACCTTCACCTGAGCCTGCCAGGTCTTCCCCTTACGCTGGGGAACGGTTTCCACTACTCCCTGATAAGCAACTTCATCCGACGGCCATTCATAGGAGACCTGCCGGTCTTCCATCAGATAAAGGATTCCTCCCAGCCAGAAAAAACACAGGAAGGTTACTGCTCCGAACACATATCTCACAGCCGGACGTGACATTCCATGACAGGCCGCAGCAGCCACAACAGAAAGCACCAGACCCAGCAGAGACAGCTCAAGAGAACAGCAGTCCGCCAGAAATCTGTCGAATAAAAAAATTCCGGTTGCCAGTGCCATGGTCAACCGGAATAAAGGATAAGTTATCAAATGGGGAACAGTTCCCAATTTACTATTTCATATTTTTCAGTTGATGAATGGTACCGATCATGTCATCGGCTTTAAATACGGCATTACCTGCCACCAGTACGTCTGCTCCGGCTTCTATCAATGAAGGAGCAGTCTGGAGATTCACTCCTCCATCCACTTCAATCAATGCATGGGAACCTGTTGCAGTAATCAGCTCACGCAACTCGCGTACTTTTTTCAGCGTGTGGGGAATGAACTTCTGTCCGCCAAATCCCGGATTGACACTCATCAGCAATACCATATCCACTTCTTCAATGATATCTGCCAGCATGGAAACCGGTGTTGCCGGATTCAGGGTAACCCCTGCCTTCATTCCAGCTTCCTTGATCTGCTGCACCACCCGGTGCAAATGCGGGCAAGCCTCAAAATGCACATTCATCATCATGGCACCCAGGTCTTTCACTTCCCGGATAAACTTCTCAGGCTGTACAATCATCAGATGTACATCCAGCGGTTTCTTCGACAGTTCAGCTACATATTTCAAGACAGGAAAGCCAAACGAAATGTTCGGTACAAAGACTCCGTCCATGATGTCAATATGCAGCCAGTCTGCCTCGCTGGCATTGATTTTATCCAAATCTGCTTTCAAGTTGCCAAAGTCTGCCGACAACAAGGAGGGGGAAATCAGTATCTCATTCTTCATTTTACACTTGATTTAAACATGATTGAACAAAGGTAACAGAATCTTTCGGGAAAAGAAAGGCCACGCATGGAAAATTTGTCTTCTTGCGGGAAAAAGCAAAGTATGTAGATGGAAAATCCGGTGACAAAACCCTGTTCCGGAGGTGTCTGGCCGGTGCCCGGACATCGTGCAGACGATTCGCCCGAATCGTGCGGTCGATGCGGCTGAATCGAGCGGTCGTTGAAGCCTCATCGTGCGGTCGTTGCGGGCCGATCGTGCGGTCAATTTTTTGCCCGGTTCTGTCCGGTCTTCACGCATCAGGGAAAGCTGAAGCGAAGCCCCATCTGCAAGTTAAAATTCAAAGGATGCTCCTTCCGGATTGTTTCTATACCACTATGATCATCAAAATAATATACCACACCCGGTTCCACATACAATCCCAGCTGACGGGTAAAGTTTACCTGTGCACCGACGGCTGCAGACACAGACCATTGCAGGGAGCTGACTTTCAAAGAATGGGATTCAGACTCCCGCTCTTCATTATTGATGACATATACGGTTTCCAGAGTTCCTGATACACATTTTTCCAGCATCCCTCCTGCAGATCCATAAAAGCCAAAACGTTCATTCGACCAGATATTGCGATGCACTTTTAACGGAATCCCCAGGTAATGCAGCTTATGCTTATCCTTCCAATAGTTCCTGTCCGAACCGGAAGTCAGGTCCGTAGACAGATAAGTATATATCAGCCCTGTTTCTACGGCCCACTGAGGAGTCAGATTCCATTTGAACGACATACCGGCAGTGACCGGAACATGATGATGGATATGCGTGTTCGAAGTCTGCTCCCGTTCACTGGTCAGGATCGTACTGTAAGCCACGGTATTATCATCCAGAGGCGCCATACAAACTTCATTGATGGCAGGAGTTGCCGTTCTTGAAGTCAGACGGCTGAATCCATTGAAAGTATTGGTGTTTGAATACGGGATGTTTCCGGCAGTCACTCCCACAGACCAGTTCTGCTTCTTGCCTTTGGAACGTAAGTTCATCGCCTGCTCACTTTTCTGTCTCAACTGTTTTCTGTCCGCTGCACGGAGCTTCCGGATATTCTCTTCCGCCTTCTCTTTTGACGGCTGCTCTGCCTGCTCTCCCGTACGCGTTTCCACAGGCTGTGCAACCATATCTGCTTCCGGAACAGGTTCCGTTACATTCTCTTCAGCCGCGATGACCGGATTTTGAACAGCCAGCAGCACTTTAGCCGCACGAGGAAGAGGTTCGCTTACCTTTGCCAGCTGCCCGGCATCGGGTTCAGAAACCGGTTCCACTGGAGTCACAACAGGCTGTACAGCTTCCTCAATCTGCTGTTGGGCAATCCGGCTTTCCTTACTTAACTTATCAGCTTCCGGAGAAGACCAGAACCATAGAGTCAATGAAGAAACGGCCAGCACCAATACAGCAGCTGCGGCAGCCTGCCATTTCCGCCACATAGGAATAACCTTGGGAGTATCCAGTTCTGACTCCAGCTGCTCCCACATTCCGGCAGGCAGCGGTTCAGAATAATCCTCCATCCGGTTCCGAATGTCCTGTATCCACTTATCTTCGTTCTTCATCACTTATAATTTCTTTCTATATTCATTTATCTTTTTTATCAGCAAAGTTTTCGCACGGTAAAACTGCGAAGAAGATGTATGTTCAGTAATGCCCAGTAAAGCTGCAATTTCCTTGTGGCTCTTTTCCTCAAAAACATACAAGTTGAACACCGTCCGATAACCGTCGGGAAGCTCTGCAATCATCTTCATCAATACAGAACAGGGGATTTCATTCATGTCGCCGTCATCTGCTTCCAGTGTGTCGGGTATGTCATCCATCAATACTTCCTGCTGTATCTGCAAGTTCTTTTTACGCAGGTATCCCAACGCCTCATTGACCATTACACGTGAAAGCCATGCCCGCAACGAGCCTTCACCCTGATAGGAAAACTGGCCTATGAACTGAAAAATACGGATAAAGCCGTCGTGCAAAACATCTTCAGCCGCTTCTTTATCACCCGTATATCGGAGGCAAATAGCCATTAAAAGACCGCCATACTGTTCATACAACTGCTTGCGGGCTCTGTTATTTGCTTGTTTGCATTGCAATGCCAACTCTTCCTCTCCCATATTCCGGTTTTCCCTCGTTCTTTTTACAGATAAATGATTCGATTACGAAAATACTGCATCCGAAAGCATTCTTTTTTTACTTATCGCACTTGCATATGCTCAGCCAGACGATATCCTCTCAGGAAATCTTCTACCTGCATCCGCTTTTTACCGGCCAGCTGCAAGGAAAGTACATCTACGAAACCATCGGTCGAAGCTATATGAAAGAAGGTCTTTCCGTCACTCACGACAGTTCCGGGTTGCAGATCATGCGTTTGAAACAATTTACGGGTTTCAAACAGTTTAAGCATTACCGGAGCAGCTTCTCCCGCACAAAGTTCCGTCCATGCAGCAGGATAAGGAGACAAGCCCCGCACAAAGTCATAGACATGTTTTACTCCTTTGCTCCAGTCTATACGGCAGGTTTCTTTAAAGATTTTCGGTGCCGGACGCAACTCGACATTCTGTGTCAGACACTCCTGAGGAATCGTTTTCACCGTTCCATCAAGAATGGCATCTACCGTTTTCAGTACCAGATCGCCACCCAGTTTCATCAAACGGTCGTATACGATCTCCACATTGTCGGTATCTGCAATCGGCACTTTTACCTGATCAATAATTTCTCCCGTATCAATTTCGTGTTTCAGGAAGAAAGTCGTAATTCCGGTTTCCGTATCTCCGTTCATCACTGCCCAGTTGATCGGAGCAGCTCCACGGTACTGCGGAAGCAGAGAAGCATGGAGATTAAAAGTTCCCAGACGGGGCATGTTCCAGACAACTTCAGGCAACATGCGGAAAGCAACCACAATCTGCAAGTCAGCTTTCAGCGCACGCAACTCTTCAAGGAAAGCCTCATCCTTCAGTTTTTCCGGCTGAAGCACTTTCAGTCCCTGCGATACGGCATACTGTTTGACCACACTGGGCTGCAGCACACTGCCGTGACGTCCCATCGGCTTGTCGGGCATTGTTATAACTCCGACTACATTATATCCTCCTTCTACCAGCCGCCGCAAGCTTTCTACGGCAAACTCAGGAGTACCCATATATACAATTCGCAAATCTTTCTTGTCCATATATTCTTTCGCGTTTAGATTATTCGGCTGAAAAGTCCACCAGAACCTGGCGGTACGTATTCAGCATCTTCGATTTGGATACAAAGCCTTTATACTTGTTGTTCTCATCTACAACCGGCAAGTTCCAGGCTCCAGTCTTATCAAACTTATGCATCACTTCTTCCATCGAGTCATTTGTATAGATCCGCTCCTGAGGCTTTCTCATGAATTTATCCACATAGAAACGGTGGTACAACTCCTGACGGAACATAAAATGACGGATATCATCCAATACCACAATACCGATCAGAACACCATTGGCCTCTACGACCGGGAACAGATTTCGGGTTGATTTGGAAATCACTTTCACCATTTCAGCCAAATCCATATCCGGACGTACCGGCAGAAAATTGGTTTCCATCACGCTTTCAATGTTCATCATTGTCAGAACGGCCTTGTCCTTGTGATGGGTAATCAGTTCTCCCTTCTTGGCCAGACGCATGGAGTAAATGCTGTGAGGCTCGAACACAATGATTGTCAGGTATGCACAGACGGAAACAATCATCAGAGGCAGGAACAGTCCATAACCGCCCGTAAGTTCGGCAATCAGAAAGACACCGGTCAGGGGAGCATGCATGACTCCGGACATCAGTCCGGCCATTCCCATCAGTGCAAAGTTCTTTTCAGGAATGAAGACATCACCGATTCTGAATTCGTTGCAGACGTATGAGAATACAAAACCGGCAATACACCCCAAGAACAGACTCGGTGCAAAGATACCACCACATCCGCCTCCGCCATTGGTTGCACTCGAAGCGAACACCTTAAACAAAATGATCAGCAACAGATAGACAACCAGCAAACTGCTATGACCATAGAAGAATGAATTGTTCATCACCGTATCCCAGTCAGTAGACGAAGTTCCGTTCAGCAGCAAAGTAATCGTATCATATCCTTCACCATAGAGCGGAGGGAAAAGGAAGATCAGGATACTCAGCATAGCAGCTCCGATCACAAACTTGACATAAGGATTTGTATAACGCCGGAAAATGTTTTCAATCCAGTTCATAGCCCGGGTAAAATACCAGGCCACCAGTCCGCAAAAGATTCCCAGGGCAATGGCATAAGGAATACGTTCCAGTGCAAACGGATAATCCAGATGAAACTGGAACATGGCTTCTGTTCCGGTCAGCAGATAAGAAACGGAAGCAGCCGTCACACTGGTAATCAGCAAAGGAAGCAAGGATGCCATCGTCAAGTCAATCATCAATACTTCCAGGGTAAAGACCAGTCCGGCAATGGGTGCCTTGAAGATACCTGATACAGCTCCGGCCGCTCCACAACCGACAAGCAGCATCAGCGTTTTATGATCCAGACGAAAGATACTTCCAAGATTGGAACCTATGGCAGAACCGGTCAATACAATCGGGGCTTCGGCTCCTACTGAACCACCCATTCCGATGGTAATGGCAGAAGCACAGACTGACGACCAGATATTATGCCGCTTGATGCGGCTCTGCTTTCGAGAAATGGCATACAAGATCTTCGTGACTCCGTGACTGATATCATCACGCACAACTTTCCGAATAAAAAGGCTGGTCAGCAGAATTCCGACAACCGGATAAACCAGATAGAGCCAGTTGGCACCCGTTGAATCAAAGTTCTCAGTCAGGAATTCCTTGATATATTCTACCAGAAACTTCAAGACATAAGCAGCCAGTGCCGTAAAGAGACCGACCAACAGACTCAGAACAAGAATGAACTGCTTATCGGTTATATGCTTTTCTCTCCAGTTGATAAACCGTTGAAGCAAATTAAACTTTTCATCCACTATTTTCATTATCTCATCTCCGTCACTTTATTCTCTGATCACCTTAACTTCTCCTGTCCGGCCCAGTTTGATAATACTGGATGGTTTAGGATGGCCGGTTTCTTCCCTGCGATAGTCTACAACGTAATCGACAGCCTGCTTAATTTCCTCACTGATTTCACTGAACACGGCAGGAGCCGACTGTCCGCTGATATTGGCTGAGGTAGAAACGATTGCTTTCCGGAAACGGAAACATAATTGCTTGGAAAATTCTTCATTAGTGACACGTATTCCCACACTGCCGTCCTCCGCCAGCAGATTAGGAGCCAAATTACGGGCACCGTCATAGATTACCGTCAAAGGCTTTGTCGTCAGTTCTATCAGATCCCAGGCTACACTGGGAACATCCTGTACATAGAAGTCTACTTTTACCGGGCTATCCACCAAGACCAGCATCGCCTTGCTGTCTGAACGTTGCTTGATTTCGTACACGCGCTTCACCGCCTCTTCATTGGTAGCATCACAACCTATTCCCCAAACCGTATCGGTAGGATACAGGATTACACCACCTTTCTGCATGACTTCGCATGCTTTTTTAATTTCATCTTTCATCATAAGGCTTGTCCTAAAATTTGCAATCACGGGCAAAAATACATAAGATTTTCAGGATAGCCCAAGAAACTTTCATTAATTTTGCATAGAAGTTGCCTGTTTATGAACGAAAACCGTAAAATTATTCACATTGACATGGACGCTTTTTATGCCTCCGTAGAGCAACGCAACCACCCTGAACTGAAAGGAAAACCCATCGCCGTCGGACACGCCGAGAAACGGGGAGTGGTAGCAGCTGCCAGTTACGAAGCACGTAAATTCGGCGTCCGTTCTGCCATGCCTTCGCAACAGGCAATTAAAATTTGCCCGCAACTGATCTTCGTTGAAGGACACATGGAAACATACAAACAGGTGTCTGCACAGATTCATCAGATCTTCCACGACTATACGGATCTGATTGAACCCATCTCACTGGACGAAGCTTTTCTGGATGTAACGGAAAACAAGAAAGGTATCGAACTGGCAGTAGACATTGCCCGGGAGATCAAGCGCCGCATCCGGGAAGAACTCCATCTGATAGCATCTGCCGGTATTTCTTACAATAAGTTTCTGGCCAAGGTAGCTTCTGACTACCGAAAACCAGACGGTCTCTGCACCATTCATCCCAAACAGGCACAGGAATTCATCGACCGTCTGCCGATCGAACAGTTCTGGGGAGTAGGCCCCGTCACGGCTAAAAAAATGCACAGTCTGGGGATCTATAACGGAGCAACTCTCAGACAATGTTCACTGGACATGCTGACCCGCCAGTTTGGAAAAGCCGGAAAGTTATATTATGAGTTTGCCCGTGGAATCGATCACCGTCCAGTGGAAGCTGTACGAATCCGCAAGTCCATCGGGTGTGAGCACACACTGGAAAAAGATATCACATTACGTTCTTCTGTAATCATCGAACTATACCACGTGGCACGGGAACTGACGGAACGCCTGTCTGCCAAAGGTTTCCAGGGAAGTACCCTGACACTGAAAGTCAAGTTTCATGACTTTACACAAATCACCCGGAGCATCAGCGTACGCTATGCTTTAGACAAACTGGAAAACATTCTTCCGCTGGCCAAGCAGCTTCTGAAGGAAGTTGACTACGAACATCACCCGATCCGTCTGCTTGGACTGGCAGTCTCCAACCCCAGGGAAGAGAGTCAGAACGCGTCAGACCAACCGGAATGGATCCAGCTGGAACTGGAATTCAAGGACTGACATTCCCCTGAAAAATCAGAAGCCGGAAACATTCCTGATCTCAAGAATATTTCCGGCTCCCAATCCGTTATCAAACCTTACCGGGAAATCCGGCAGTTCTTATTTCTGCATCAATCTGCCAGTACAGAGAATTCTGCACCACCTGCATAATCAGCACCATTCTGAGAGTTCAATCCAGTGAAGCGGATGTAACGTGCCTTAACAGGCTGGTCAAGCATGACTTTCTGAGCTTTGTTTCCGCGTGCAAAAGTTCCTTTCGCTACCGGTTCGCCCCAGTTCTTGCCGTCCATGCTGACTTCCAGTTTGTAATCCTTGATCACAGCATTGGAACCGCCATCCTGACGAGGCATATACACAAATCCCTTGATGGTCTTTACTTCTCCTGCATCAAAGTCTACCCAGTGAGGATACTGAGCAACCGTTACTGAGAACATTGTATGCCAGGTGGTATTGGGATCTCCGTCAACCAGATTGGCAGCATCTCCGTAACCGACTTCTTCGCTGGATGCATAAACCACTTCCAAAGGAATAGTCTCGATCTTGCTGTAAGAGAAAGAAACGCTTACGGCCTTGTTATCTTTATACCAGGCAGTCACCGTACCTCCGTCACGCAAATCAAACGGTTCTGTATAGGCTTGCTTTTTCTTGCTTCCGTTCAGTGAATACTCGATCTGAGCACCTGCTTTCGGAGAAGTAATTGTTACCAGTCCGTTACGTGAACGGGAAACAGACAAAGGCATTTCACCAGCCTCAGCAACCTTTGCAGTCTGTACATAATCACCATTCTTTACCGGACGAATAACAAAGCTCATTTCGTAGTTACCGGCTTTCACACGATCCTGTTCCAACGGTCCTCCCTGTCCACAGCTGTTACCGCCCAAACCGGTTACGGCTGCATCCAGATGCAAATGGGTACCGGTTGACTTCGGCAGCTGGTAAGGATGCGGAGCAAGTGTCATTTCGAGTGCAGACCACGGCAATGCTGATACAGACAACGGATGATTCATCACAAATTCAACACCATTGCCTTCCTTGTCAGTCAGAGCACACCAGCGTACTTCTTCACGGTTACCCATACTCTGAGGTTTCGGGAAGTCTACAAACTGGTCTTTAACCGTGCTTGTATGCTGCTCAATAAAGGCACCTGTCTTACGGTCATTGTAGTTGTTTTGAGGTCCACGTCCATAGTAAGTATACTGCTGAAGTACCTCCGGCAACTGCATGGCATAGCCGATACGGGGCAATACCAATGAAGAGTTATTGGATGTGATGCCTGACTGAAGTTCAATAGAACCGTCTGCATAAATAGTCCAGATCTGGTTAGTCGTAAACTTGAAGTCATCCGGTCCGAATGGCTTACTTGTATCTTCCTTCACTGAATATCTACCGGAAGTTCCGCCAAGCAAAGCCGCTGCATTCGGAGCCTGAGACTCAACCGTATACATCAGCTGAATGGTATTGCTCTTTCCCTTGTTTCCTTCAAGTACCTTCAAGGCTACCACTTTGTGTTTCAGATTATGCAATCCATTCTGATACCAGGGCTGATACATCCAGTTATCGTTATCTGTCGGAGCACGCAATGCATCCAGTTTCGGGCCTTCACCTTCACGAAGCATCTGCTTGCCGTTGTATACCAGGCTGTGCAAAGTACCTTGTTTATTATCAAATACTGCTACGAATCCATTGCCTTCCACACGGGTAAAATCTCCTTCTTCCGTCATTTTCGGTTTAGCCATCGAAGCTGTTACTTCCTTCAATGAAGGATTTACTCCTGCAGCTTTCACCGGAAGCTGTTCTTCCATCTGTACAAAGCCTTTCTTAGCCCAAGGTTCATCCTGAGCCAGCAGGAACTGTACTTTTACGAAATATTCACTTTGAGGATCCAGAGATGCGAAATCATAAGGAATAGCATAGCGGACACTTTCACGAGGACCTACGATATTACGAGGACCACGGAAAGCCGTACTTTCCTGTACTTTCTGGCCATCTTTATAGAGCGACCATACCATCTGATAACCACTCAACGGAGTGAAGTAAGCCTTATTGAATACTTCAATTTCACCTTTTGTCATGTCAACAGCCTTGACACCTACATTCTGGTAGACTTTCTTTACTTCGTAGTACTGCGGTTTCGGACGATGACCCGGGAAAAGGATTCCGTTCATACAGAACATACCGCTGTTGGGTTTATCACCGAAGTCACCACCATAAGCCAGATAACGGTCACCGGTCTTCGGATCATAAGTATACAAGGCCTGATCCACCCAGTCCCAGATAGCAGCACCGCAGAAGAAGTTTGTTGATTCAATAGCCTGCCAGTAATCAATCAGGTTACCTACTGCATTACCCATTGAGTGAGCATATTCTGAGATATGGAACGGATACTTGATATCATACTTACCTTTTACAGCCTCGCGTACCCAGGGAATTGACGGATACTGGTTGGAACCCATGTCTACAATGTCATTGTTGCGCTCATACTGTACAGGACGGGAAGCATCAAAACGATGCAGGGCATCATAAGCCTTTACAAAGTTCACACCCGGTCCGGCCTCATTACCCAGCGACCAGATAACAATAGAAGGAGCATTGACATGTTCGTGAGCCAGTTCCATTACACGTGCCACATGAGCTGCTTCGAATTCAGGAACATGAGACAAAGATTCTTCACCGTAATAATATTCATGGCTTTCGATATTGGCTTCATCTTCCAGATAAATACCATACTTATCACACAGATAATACCAGATATTCTGACAAGAATAGTGTGAGTTACGGACATGGTTGATGTTACCACGCTTCATCAGCATGATTTCTTCTTCCATTTGTTTGGCTGTAATGGTATTACCTGTTTCCGGAGAAATTTCCTGACGGTTCACACCTTTCAGTTTCACCGGCTTGCCATTGATATAATAATAACGTCCGGCCAGTCCGAATTCATCAGCAGATGCCGGAGTATCTTTAATTTCCACTTTACGGAAACCGAAGCTGGTAGATACCGTCTCTACGACACGACCTTTCTTATCTTTCAGCTGACCAACCAGTGTATAACGATAAGGAGTTTCTGCAGACCACTTGTTCGGAGCCTTTACTTCCAGTGTAGTTACCGCTGAAGTACTTTCACCTTTCTTCAGTTCCAGAACCGGAGCTGAAGCATTTACTCCTGACACAGAAGTATTTTCATCTGAATACAGCTTATTGGCATACAAGGTATAAGACATGGTATATCCTTTTGCTGTTTTCTTGTCCAGATTACGGATATCAGCAGTAATGGTAGCCGATCCGTTTTCATAGTTTGCATCCAGATCAGGAATTACACGCAAGTCACGTACCTGTACTTTTGAAGTAGAGGTCAAGGAAACAGAACGGAAAATACCCGGCAAACGGAACATATCCTGTGCTTCCAGGAATGAACCGTCGGAATTACGATAAACTTCGACAGCTACAATGTTCCCGCCTTCCTTATTTAAATAAGGTGTCACATCAAAAGAAGCCGTATTACGTGAGTTCTTGGAAAAACCTACGTAATGTCCGTTCACCCACAAATAGAAGAAAGAAGATACACCATCAAAGTTGATATATACTTCACGTCCTTCCCATCCGGCAGGAACAGTAAAAGTGCGACGGTAAGAACCTACTTCATTCCGATGCTTGTAAGTAACCCAATCCTTGGGAGGAGTACGCATCACACCACCTTTCCAGTCGCCTACTTCCACCTTATGCTGGAAAATAACCGGCTGATTGGCATAAATAGGAACACCATATTTCAGGGAACCGTCTTTCTGAATACCTGCAACATTCCACTGCATCGGAACCGTAACATCATCCCATGCAGATACATCATAAGCCGGCTGATAAAAATCGGCCGGACGTTCTTCCGGATTTCCAACCCAATTAAACTTCCAGGTACCATCCAATGACATCCAATAAGGACTGTGCTGAGGAAGCACCTTACGTGCTTCATCTACATTGGAAAAAGCAAAGAACCAGGCACGAGGCTGTTCTTTGTTCAATGCCAACTCTTGAGGCGACTCCCATTCTTTCCCCGTTGGAGCCGCAACATCGCCATAGGAAAATCCTGCCAGCGATGTGGTTGTCTGTGCATAACCGGCTACTGCTCCAAGGAGACAAGCCGTCAGACTGATTTTTCGAATCATGGTTTAGAATTTAGAGATTTATAGATATTTATCAGATATTACTTATGTGTCTCTACGATTTGTGTAGGAGCCAGTTCGGCATTTCGCTTTTCTGTCTGAGCTACAACATTGCGTGCCAGTTCGATGAAAGCCTGTCCCGTTACAGAATTTTCATCCAGTGCAGCCGGAGTACCCTTGTCACCATTTTCACAGATGCTCTGTACGATAGGAATCTGTCCTAACAGAGGAACATTCAATTCTTCAGCCAGACGTTTGGTTCCTTCCTTGCCAAACAGATAATAACGGTTATTCGGAAGTTCAGCCGGAGTAAACCAAGCCATATTCTCCACCAATCCCAATATAGGCACATTCACTTTATCATTGGTATACATGTTAATCCCCTTGCGTGCATCAGCCAAGGCAACTTCCTGCGGAGTACTGACAATCACAGCTCCGGTAATTGCCAAAGTCTGAAGCAAAGTCAAATGGATATCACTGGTACCCGGAGGAGTATCCAACACGAAATAATCCAGATCTCCCCAGTTGGCATCTCCAACAAGTTGCTTCAGCGCATTGCTGGCCATACCCCCACGCCATAAAGTTGCCTGATCCGGATCTACAAAAAAGCCGATAGACAACAGCTTGATACCGTATTTTTCAACCGGAATGATCAGATCACGTCCGTCAATGGTTTCTGCATAAGGACGTGCATCTTCCACCTGAAACATCTTAGGAGCGGAAGGGCCGAAAATATCAGCATCCAGCAGTCCAACCTTATATCCCAGTTTTGCCAGCGCTACAGCCAGGTTCGCAGCTACCGTAGACTTGCCGACACCTCCTTTACCAGATGAAACAGCAATTACGTTTTTTACCTGCGGAAGCATCTTGCCCGGTTCAGGACGTGCAGCCTGCTTGCTTTCAGTAGCAATCGTTACTTCCACCTCTTTTGAAACATACGTATGAATAGCAGTTTCTGCTGCTCTGACAACCGATTTCATAAAAGGATCAGTCGGTTTCTCAAAGATCAGTGAGAAACTGACCTTCATTCCATCAATACGAAGATTGTCAGCCACCATCTCAGCTTCCACAATATTCTTTCCGTTACCCGGATAACGCACGGTAGCCAATGCGTCAAGAATCAATTTAGGATAAAGAGTCATATCTGTTTTTATTTACTTGTTTTCAATCCACTCCGTTTGCTCCGGTTGTAACTGCGGTAATCATCCAGTTCGATTTCCACATCGGGTTCCTGCAATTCACCTTCCTGCGGCAAGTGGAATTTGATATACTTGATATTCAGTCCACGGTCCAGCCATTGCTGTTCATAATAAGTACGAATGCTCAGAATGTCATCATCCATTCCTGAGTGATACAGATCATCCGTCATAAAATCAACCGGCAAATGGTTGGTCTCAATCATATACTTTGTATAAGTAAACATGAAATTACTGTCAGTCTTCAGATGAACAAGTCCGTCGGGAATCAAGAATTTCCGATAGCGATTCATAAAATAAGTAGAAGTCAGACGCTTCGTTGCCTTCTTCATTTGAGGATCAGAGAAAGTCAGCCAGATTTCACTCACCTCACCCGGTGCAAAGAAACGATCTATGATTTCAATATTGGTACGCAAAAAGGCAGCATTTTTCAATCCTTCCCGCAAAGCTTCCGTTGCACCAGTCCACATTCTCGCTCCTTTGATATCAACCCCGATAAAATTCTTTTCCGGATAACGGCGGGCTAATCCTACGGTATATTCACCTCTGCCACAGCCCAGCTCCAGAACAATCGGATGATCATTTTTAAAAAAATCACGATTCCAGTCTCCTTTCATTTCAAAAGGAACTTCGTCAGCCACTGAATACGGATATTCAAACACATGCGGATATTCCGCCATATCTGCAAACTTTGCTAATTTACCTTTTCCCATGTTTACTTAATTTGCGGCAAAGGTAAAGAATATCCTTTTACAAGAAAAGTATGTATCCGCTTTTCTCTGAAAATAATAGAAAAGAAGACGCTTTCAGAATATGAACAATCCTATTCCAAAGCGTCCTCTCACATCAACAAACAGTTAGCTTCAAAAAAATCTTGCTATGCTATTGTTTCAATAGCCATTCTTTGAAAGTCATAAAGTTTTGCGACATTGGAACAGACTGTTTGGTTCCGTTCATGAAAGCTTTAAGCTTTTCCGGAATATTTATATCTGTACCGATGATATCCTCTACCGTATGTAAGAATTTAGCCGGATGAGCTGTTTCCAGGAAAACACCAACTTCTCCTGGCTGTAGATTTTCAGACAAGGCCCGATAGCCACAGGCTCCATGCGGATCCAGCAAATAGCCAGTCTCATCATAAGTCAGCTGGACTGTTTCCCTGATCTGGTCATCTGTATAAGTTTCACCACTGATCTCAGAAGCAATTGCATCATGGCTTCCTTCATACAAATCCAGAATTCGGGCAAAGTTGCTGGGATCGCCAACGTCCATGGCATTAGCAATGGTCTGCACGGAAGGTTTCGGAGCATACTGACCAGTTTTCAGATATTGATAAAAAATGTCATTCTGGTTATTGGCTGCAATAAACCGCTTCACCGGCAACCCCATCCGTTTGGCAAAAAGTCCGGCTGTAATATTACCGAAGTTTCCACTAGGTACACAGACAACAAGCTCCTTTTCCCTGCCCAGTTTCTTCATTTGAGCATAGGCATAGAAATAATAAAAAGCCTGAGGCAAAAAACGAGCAACATTAATTGAATTTGCGGAAGTCAGCTGCATCCGTTCATTCAATTCCTGATCCATAAATGCGCTTTTGACCAAAGCCTGACAGTCATCGAAAGTTCCATCCACCTCTACTGCCGTAATATTGCGTCCCAGGGTCGTAAACTGTTTCTCCTGTATCTCACTAACTTTACCTTTCGGATAAAGCACATAGACATGAATACCTTCCACTCCCAGAAATCCATTGGCTACCGCACTGCCTGTATCTCCAGATGTTGCAACCAGCACATTCACCTGACGCTTGCCTTCTTTTCGTATGAAATAACCCAGCAGACGGGCCATAAAACGTCCGCCTACATCCTTGAAAGCCAAAGTAGGCCCATGAAAGAGTTCCAAAGAATAAATATTTTCTTTCACACGAACCACCGGAACATCAAAACTCAATGTATCATAGACAATCTGCTTCAAAGTTTCAGCCGGAACATCTTCTCCAAAGAATGCATCTGCAACCTGAGAAGCTATTTCCTGAAAAGACAACTGATCTATCTGTTCATAAAAGGATGCAGGCAAAATACGAATATTGTGAGGCATATATAGACCGCGGTCTGCAGCCAGTCCTTTTACAACGGCTTCTTCCAAAGTTACATCTGAAGCCTTTCGGTTAGTGCTGTAATATTTCATAGGTATCTATTTTACGTTTGACAGGTTAATTTATAAATCTCCTAAAAACAGGTTCATGAACTCGTCCTTCTCCAAATGGCCACAACAACCATTTTGGCAAGCTGTTTCACTATATTCAGTAACGCCATCAGGCTGAATACCTTTATGCCAAATCAGAAATGGAACAGGTTCTGCCGTATGAGTACGATGAGCACAGGGAGTCGGATGATCCGGCAGTACTGCGATAGCCACGGGTTCCTCCCAGTCTTTTACTGTTTCATAAATCGGCCCGACGACACGCCGGTCCAGATTTTCTATTGTCTGTAACTTTAAAGGAATATCTCCTTCATGACCGGCCTCATCACTGGCCTCAATATGCAAATACACAAAATCATCCGTACGCAATGCTTCCAGAGCAGCCTGAGCCTTCCCTTCGTAATTAGTAGTATAAAGTCCGGTTGCTCCTTCTACATCAATACAGCGCAAGCCTGCATAATGCCCTATCCCCCGGATCAAATCAACAGCTGTAATTACAGCCCCCTTGCGAATAGAAGGATATTTTTGTGAAAGCGGAGTCATCCGGGGACGATATCCCGGACTCCAGGGCCAGATGCTGTTAGCCGGATCTTTTCCTTCTGCCTTTCTTTGCAGATTCAACGGATGACCGGCCAGCAACTCCTGCGATTTTAAAATCAATGTATTCAACAGATGAGCTGTTTCCTGAGCCTGCGGGCATTCTGCCTGAATCAGATTAGGACGGAAAGGTTGCAGAGGTATATCATGGGGAGGCACACAGGCTAACCGCTTGTCACCTCCTTTCACAACCAACAAATGCCGATACTGCACTCCTGTATAAAAATGAATATTATCAGTTCCCAGCTTATCTTCCAGATAACGGATCAGCACATCTGCTTCTTCCGTTGTAATATGTCCTGCAGAATGATTTTTCAGAATATCCCCTTCTACACAAACCAAATTACAACGCATCGCCATATCACCGGGCTGCAGCTCCACTCCGATACTAGCGGCTTCAAGTACTCCACGTCCTTCATATACTGTCGGCAAATCATAGCCCATTACCGACATATTGGCGACTTCGCTTCCCGGATGAAATCCATCAGCTACCGTTTTCAACATACCAGTTTGCCCCATAGCAGCCAACATATCCATATAGGGAGTATATGCATACTGCAACAATGTTTTTCCATTCAGTGAAGGGACGGACCAATCGGCCATACCATCACCCAAAATAATGATATGCTTCATAATTACGGTATTTTTATCAGGTTAGTACCTTAAATATTAGCTATGCTCATAATATCCGCAAATACACCGGCCGCTGTCACTCCCGCTCCAGCTCCGTATCCCTGTATCAGCATCGGATATTCCTTATAGCGTTCTGTTGTCAGCAAAATAATATTGTTGCTTCCTTCCAGGTTATAAAAAGGATGATGACGATCTACCTCTTCCAAAGCTACAACACCTTTTCCATTTTCCAACCGGGCAACAAAACGCCAGCGTTTTCCTTCTGCATCCAACCGTTTGCGCTGAGCCTCAAAATCTGCATCCAAAGAAGATACATTCTTCCAGAAATCATCCAAAGAACCATTAAACAAATCATCCGGAATAAAAAGGTGCTTCTCTACATCTTCCTGTTCCAATCGATATCCGGCCTCACGAGCTAATATCACTAACTTCCGGATCACATCTTTGCCACTCAAATCAATTCGTGGATCCGGTTCAGAATATCCCTCTTCTTTTGCCCGGAGAATGGTTTCACTCAAAGGCACCTTTTCACTGATCGTATTAAATATATAATTCAAGGTGCCGCTCACCACAGCCTCAATCTTCAGGATCTTGTCACCACTGTTGATCAAATCATTAATGGTATTGATAATAGGTAATCCAGCTCCCACATTGGTTTCGAAAAGGAATTTTACTCCACGCTGACGAGCTATATGTTTCAATTCAGCATAGATATCATACTCCGATGAAGCGGCAATCTTATTTGCTGCCACCACGGAAATATTATGCTTCAGAAAGTCTTTATAAAGACCCGCAATGTCTGCACTGGCCGTACAATCAACAAAAACGGAATTAAATATATTCATGCCGATGATTTCATCATGCAATACTTGAGGAGAAGAGGGTATTCCTTTTTCTTCAAGTTCTTGCCGATAATTGCACAGATCTATTCCATCTCGGGTAAAATAAGCCCGGTGTCCATTGGCTATACCCACTACATGTAATTTCAGACCTCGCTCACGTTTCAATTTCTCCTGCTGGCTATGAATCTGTTCAATCAAACTTCCTCCTACAGTTCCGATACCACAGATAAAAAGATTCAATACCTGATATTCGGAAAGGAAGAATGAATCATGAATTACATTCAAGGTCTTGCGCAAAGAATCTCCGGCTACCACAAAAGATATATTGGTTTCAGACGCTCCTTGTGCACAAGCAATCACATTGATACCATTGCGTCCCAAAGTACCGAACAGTTTTCCGGCTATACCCGGAGTATGTTTCATATTCTCACCTACAATAGCCACAGTAGCCAGTCCGCCTTCGGCCATCATCGGGCAAATCTCTCCCATTTCGATTTCCTTCGCAAATTCTTCATTCAGAACATTGCATGCCAAAGCAGCATCTTCATTACGGACACCGATAGAAGTCGAGTTTTCAGAAGAAGCCTGAGACACCAGGAATACACTGATTCCATTCTCAGCCAAAGTCTTGAAGATACGATGGTTTACTCCGATCACTCCCACCATTCCTAATCCGGTCATCGTAATCAGACATGTATCATTGATGGAAGAAATACCCTTGATCGGCTTGGAAAAATGATTTGCCTCTTGCTTGATAATCGTACCCGGTGCATCTGGATTAAATGTATTTTTTACCAGAATAGGAATATTCTTATGACAAACCGGATAGATCGTAGGAGGATAAACCACTTTTGCACCGAAGTTACAAAGCTCCATAGCTTCAACATAGCTTAACTCAGTAATGGGATAAGCCGTACTGATCACTTTCGGATCAGCAGTCATAAATCCGTCAACATCTGTCCAGATTTCCAGTCTGTCTGCATCCAGAGAAGCAGCTATAATGGAAGCTGTATAATCAGAACCTCCACGTCCCAGATTCGTCACTTCACCCGTCTGCTTATCCGTTGAAATAAATCCCGGAACAATTGATATGGAAGGAGCATCTTTAAAAGCTTCTCTAACCAGATGAGAAGTCAGTTCTGAATCTAATATATGGCGATTATGCTTCTTTTCCGTCTTTATGAATGTACGTGAATCAAACCAGACTGCATCTTTTATCAGAACCGTTACAATACTGGATGATAAACGTTCTCCATAGCTGACAATAGTAGCAGAAGTTTTCGGAGAAAGGTCATGAATCAGATAAATACCTTGAAAAATATCTTTTAATTCACTCAGCAAACCATTAACCTGATCCAGCAAGACTTCACGCTCTTTTCCTGCCGGAATCACAGTATATACCATTTCGATATGGCGGTTCACTATTTCTTTCATGCCCTTTTCATAAGAAGAATCGCCAGCTGCGGCCAAACGTGAAGTTGCTATCAACTTATCAGTAATGCCACCTAATGCTGAAACTACAACAATAACCTGATCGTCTACTGCTTCTACGATCTTCTTAACACTCAACATACTATTTACGGATCCAACGGATGTACCGCCAAACTTCAATACTTTCATGGGTAATGAATAAAATGTTATTCCGTTCTTCCTTTCTCCCGGAAAACTTTTACGGAATAATGTTGTTATACAAAATAAAACTATTGGAAAAAAAGATTGCCCGTTATTTACAGGCGTGTATCACGTAGAAACACTTATATACATTCTCTAACCCCGAAGGGTCATCCCCCAGGTACCTGCGGACATCAGCATTGTATGCCCTGCACCCGCCATTGTCATCATATAGAGATTGTATAAAGTCATTGTTAAAAGTTCTTATGGCAGCAAATGTAATAACATTTTTCTACAAATCATTATTTTTATAAAGAAAAAACATACTTTTTTTTTATTCCACTCCATATTGAGGAAAGCAAATCCAAGCCTTCACCTTGCGAAAGTATTATACAAACCCTGCAAAAACGATCTCTGATTCTGCCCGTTCTTTTAACTTCTTTAACTCGGTCCCCAACCTACATTATCCTGTCCATTGTATTTTTGCACAATAAACCCTAGATACATTATGGCAAAGGAAAAAACAGTTTATGTCTGCACCAATTGTGGACAGGAATCTCCCAAATGGGCTGGAAAATGTCCGTCATGCGGACAATGGAATACATTTGTAGAAGAAGTTGTACGCAAAGAAGCTCCTGTTGCAAAACATGTAGCACACGGAATTGAATCCATACGATCCAAACCTCAACTATTGCATGAAATCACCGCAGGAGAAGAACAACGTATTGACATGGGAGATGAAGAACTGAACCGTGTATTGGGTGGAGGTTTGGTAGAAGGATCTCTAACCCTAATCGGTGGAGAACCTGGCATTGGAAAATCAACCCTTATTCTACAAACTGTTTTACGCCTTTCCCAGAAAAAAGTACTTTACATTTCCGGAGAAGAAAGCGCACGTCAGCTCAAACTCCGTGCAGACCGTATTCCTCATCCGGCAAACTCAGACTTATTGATTGCCTGTGAAACGTCTTTGGAACAGATTTTCACCAACATCAAAAATACGGCTCCTGATCTGGTCATTATCGACTCCATACAAACAATTTCGACAGAAACCATAGATTCTTCTCCCGGAAGTATCGTGCAGGTTCGCGAATGTTCAGCGTCTATTTTAAAGTTTGCGAAAGAAACCGGAACGCCTGTTATCCTGATCGGACACATCAACAAAGAAGGAAGTATAGCGGGTCCTAAAGTTCTGGAGCACATTGTCGACACAGTGCTCCAATTTGAAGGTGACCAACACTATATGTACCGTATCCTCCGCAGCATCAAAAACCGTTTTGGAAGTACAGCCGAACTAGGCATTTATGAGATGCGTCAAGATGGTCTCCGTCAGGTAAGCAATCCTTCGGAACTATTACTGACCCAAGATCATGAAGGTATGAGTGGAGTCGCAATCGCCTGTGCAGTTGAAGGCATACGTCCTTTCCTCATAGAAGTACAGGCTCTGGTCAGTACTGCAGCCTATGGGATGCCTCAGCGTTCAGCAACAGGATTCGACCTGAGACGTATGAATATGTTATTAGCGGTCTTGGAGAAAAGAGTAGGATTCAAGTTAGCACAGAAAGACGTATTTCTGAACATCGCAGGCGGACTGAAAGTAAATGACCCGGCCATAGACCTTGCCGTCATCAGCGCCATTCTTTCCAGCAATATGGATACAGAAATTGAAGCTGGTGTATGTATGGCAGGCGAAGTAGGACTAAGTGGAGAAATCCGTCCTGTTAATCGCATTGAACAACGCATCAGTGAAGCTGAAAAACTTGGATTCACCCGAATGCTGATTCCGAAACATAACTTACAAGGACTGGACAGAAAAAAAATAAAAATAGAACTTATTCCTGTAAGGAAGGTAGAAGAAGCCTTCCGGCAGTTATTCGGATGAACAAAATTCCCCCACTTAAAAATACACCAAAGCGGCACAGACTACATGGAATATTAGATCCATCGCCTGTACCGCTTTTTTGATCTGTTTCCATCAGTTCTTATACTCCACAGATCATTGACAAATGTTTTATTTTGTGTCCGGCATCATTACCAGTACCCGGTAATTATTCTGTTTCATCACTTTATTTACATAATTGGAAACTTCTTCAGGAGTGATAGACTGTATGGTCTGTTCAGACTTCACACAGATTTCAGAAGGCAGAAGCTCGTTGCCAGCCATCATCGAGCACCAGTAGCTGTTGGTATGTTCGTCTTCAGTGATTTGCTTCACCATAAACTCCTTCACTTTGTCAAGTTCCTCCACAGGAGTTTCCTTTGCCAGCTTCTCAAACTCGCTGCGGATGATTTCAAGCGCACGGTCTTTCTTTTCAGGCTTAACCTGGAATATAGTCTGATATGTAACAGACATTTCTGAGAGTCTGTCCTGAGAGCCTTGTGTATATATGCTATATACCGCTCCTTCCTTTTCGCGTACTTCACTGAGCAGACGAGTAGAAATAAGCTGTGCCGACATAGATGCAAGCAATCTGTTTTTGAAAGAATAAGGCATCTTACCACTCACAATCACAGCAGCACTGCCCTGTGGTACTTCCATCTTCATGGCAAATTCCTGTTCTTCATTTCCAGACTTAATTTCCACTGCGCTGTTGAGTTTCACTTCCGACTTCTTATCTTTTGCAGAAGGAAGAGAAGCAATATACTGTTCAGTCAAAACTTTCAATTCTGCTTCATCAAAATTTCCACTAAACACAAAGGTAAAGTCTGCCGCATTGATAAGCTGTTCCCGAATGATACCAAGAATGTTCTTCCGACTAGCCTTTTCAATATCATCAACACTAAACACCCGCTTGATTGGAGAAGCGAACAAAAATTCCTGTAACTTCTTCTGGAAAACAAAAGCCGGATTCTGTCCTTGGTTTTCAATTAATCCTTTATACAGATTCTGCATAGAAACAAACTCATCCTCGGAAACATTCAGTCCAGTGAAAGTCATGTATAGCATTTCCATATAAGTTTTCAAGTCCTTGGGAGTTGTATTTCCCGAAAGGCTGCGCATGTAATCATCCAAAGAGATCTTCAAAGAAACTTGCTTACCAGCCAACAGTTTATTCAAATCCGAGTTAGTAAAGTTACCCAAACCATGTTGTTCCAATACAACCGGCATAAAAAGCAGATCAGCAACCTGATCATTACCACAAGCAGACATACCGCCTTTGGCAACCGCCATCATACTTATCTCATCCGACTTAAAATCTGTTTTCTTCAATATCACTTTGGCACCGTTTGAAAGAATCCACTCCTTGGCACCAAAATCAGAAAGCATGTTTTCCTTCACAACCTTTCCGGCTGTCGGCAATTCGCTTACCAAAGGCTCGTCCTTCACATTGTCTACGTAAGGAGCAATGTCTTCGGCTTCCACCTGAGAAAGCAATGCAAGTATATCTTCATCCTTAGGGCAGGACTCACCTTCGCGTGCAGGCATCATACCGAGAACAACCAAATTCTTATCCGAAACAATCTGCGAGAACACCTGATTTACAGCTTCCACAGGTATCTGGTTCACAATCATGCTCATCATCTGATATTCCGTCTCTATACCTGGTATAGGTTTCTTGTCGATGAAGTTGCGTACATACGATTCTGCAAGAGTCTTGTTTTCCTGCTGATTACGATTGTTATATGCCTTTTCAAGCTGAGAAAGATACTCTGTACGACAACGCGCATATTCAGTAGCGGTAAATCCTCCCCTCTTGGCACGAAGAGCCTCACGATAGACAGCCTTCAGTCCTTCGTTAAAGCTGTTACCCTTAGGAACCATAGCCATCTGGAAAGCCTGTTTAGTCTTTGCCATAATGAACTCACCGTAAAATGCAGAAGCTACAGCAAACGGAGCATCTGCCTTCTGTCCCAGTTCGTTCAGTCTTATCTGAAGCATCATCTGGGCCATATCAAGCAGATAAGAGGTTGTAACATCAGCCATTGTACCCTTCAATGAATCAGGCAGGGCATCATACTTGAACATAATCTGAGCCACATATTTATCCTGCTCCTTATCCGAACCGAAAGCGACAATAGGCTTTTCATTGTCGGCTACAGGGAAGTAAACCCTTTCTGCCGGATTTACAGGCTTCTCAATCTTTGAGAATAATTCCTTGATCTTGCCTTCTATGCGGTCCACATCAATGTCACCCACCACTACTATACCCTGCAGGTCAGGACGGTACCACTTTTCATAATAGTCCCGAAGAGCCTGATGCGGGAAATTGTCCACCACTTCCATAGTTCCTATAGGAAGACGGTGTCCGTATCTGCTGTCAGGATATATCTCCGGAAGCAGTTTCTCCATTATTCTCATATTCGGTGGCAGCTGGCTTCTCCATTCCTCATGTATAACGGAGCGTTCCTCGTCTATCTCCTTACCTTCAAGCAAAAGGCCGTCAGCCCAGTCGGACAGAATCATAAGACATGAATCCTGTACCCCGATACGCTCTGTTGGTACACTGGAGATACGATATACAGTTTCATCAATGCTGGTATAGGCATTCAGATTATAACCGAACTTCACACCTACAGACTCCAGCCATTTTATCATAGAGCTACCCGGGAAGTTCCTTGTTCCGTTGAAACACATGTGTTCAAGGAAATGCGCCAATCCGCACTGGTTATCCTCTTCAAGGATACTGCCCACCTTCTGGGCGATATAGAAGTCTACCTGGTTCTTCGGATATTCATTATGACGGATATAGTATGTAAGTCCGTTATCCAGTTTACCTATTCTCACTTCCTTGTCCACCGGTACCGGAGGCATCTGCTGTGCACTTACAGCAATCGGCATGCAGGTAAAACCTGCGATAGCTACAAAAGCCAGTTTAATCATTCTTCTCATAATTGAAATATTTTATGTTATTTCGTTATTCTTATGCTGCAAAGGTATGCGCAAAGAACAAGAGTTTATGTTATCGCTACGTTATCTTTAGGTTAAGAAGTTTTCTGGAGGAACTTTGATTATATATACTTAATGTTGTTAACTTTGCAATAAAACTGCTAAATGAGAAAATATATAAAAATAATAACGATATCAGGTCTTTTTATATTAGTCCTAATACAAATTATATGGTTATACAGTTCGTACCAATTTAACAAAAATGAAATAGTATTTAAAACAAGTAATCTGTTAGAGAATGCTATTGATGCTGAAACATTTTCCAGATTAAGTTCTTTACCACAAGGAACAATGGTTAAAAGTAGGCCCCAAAGTGATAGCGGAAAAGATATACCGGAATTTGCTTATATGCAAGAATCATTAGATGAACTTGGGAAACCTATTTCTTTGGATACAATAGCAAAATATTATAAACAGATTCTAGAAGAAGAAAATATTAATAATCACTTTTGTCTATATCTATTAAAAGGGGATAGTATTATACAAAATAAAGGGAACGCACATTATTCATTTTTTTATATTGAAACACAGAAAATCCCTATTAGGAGTGACTTCTCATATGTTATTAAAGCCCAAATTATTAATCCAAATAAATTCTTTTTTCAAAAAATGGGGATACTCTTAGTTTCCACAACTATACTTCTCATTTTTGTAGTATTCTGCATAATCTATCAAGTAAGGATAATATCAAAAATGAATAAGATATCCCAAATCCGTGAAGACTTCTCATACGCTATGGTGCATGACATGAAAACACCTCTAAGCACAATTATGATGGTGCAGGATATGTTGAAAAGCGGAAGACTGGAAGGCAAACCGGAGATAAAGAACAAATACATGAACATAGCACAAAGCGAGACAGAACATCTGTTTGCTCTCACTAACAAGATACTTACCATCTCAAAGCTGGAGAACCATAAACTGGAGATGAACAAAATAGAAGTTGAGCTTACTCCTATAATAGAGAAACTGACCGAAAAATTCAAGGCCAAAGCACAGAAACCCGTAAACTTTATCATTAGCCTGCAGACAAAAACAGCTTATGCCGACAACGATTATCTGGGTGAAGTATTAAGCAATCTGATTGACAATGCCATCAAATACTCAAAGGAGAGTGTAGAAATAAGCATCAGCTCTGAAGAAAGCGAGCGCTACACCATCCTGAAAGTACGCGACAATGGTCTGGGCATATCAGAAGCCGATCAGAAAGTCATTTTCCAGAAGTATGAACGCGCAGCGACAGCAAAGCGCAGCCGCAAGAACGGAGCTTCAGGCTTCGGACTGGGCCTGAACTTTGTTGACCAGGTGATAAAGGCGCATGAGGGAAGAATATTCGTAAACAGCACAGAAGGAGAATTTACAGAATTTACCATCTATCTGCCGCTTGAAACTCCAAATAACAGACACAATCGGTAAAAAACAAGGCTGCTTATTATTATGGCAATAATATCATATATATCAAAAGTGCCATGTATATGGAAAAGTCCGAGAAACTCGTATGTAATATAGACTATTGCAGTCCCTATTGTATATTGCTTTATCAAATATCTGTTATCAATACCATAGGCACATAGTACTGCAGCAGGTACGCAAACGACACTTCCTATCACATCTGCCAGATGAAAATCATTGATATGGTTCTCATACACATACGGACGGTATGTGTGTGACAATACCAGCCCGATAGCGGCAATCAGAATGCCTGATAGTATAAATTTCATTCTCATAACCATCGCGAATCTTTATAATAAACTATTTACAGCAATATATCCTACAGTTATCCGAGTCAATATATACGGATGAAAACCGTTGAAAAAAATCAAGACCGAGTATATTTCTACCCGCTGAAAAAGAGAAAGTAACATCTTCAATATATATGTCATTCAGAAGACATTTGCTCTTACTATAGATTTCATATACCTCCTTGGCATTGGTAAACGAAAAACATGTGTCAGTTTTACTGAATTCAAAACCATTCAACCTTTGCCTGAATTTATCTTCAAGTACAAAATCACTACGACTGTATCCGGTATCTATCATAATATCCTTGACACTCAAATTCCCTATCTTCATGTCTGCATAATACAAGTTGTTCTTTACATTATATTCCAACATAAAATCGCAATGTTCCGGTATAGTTGAACCAGCCATTATCTTCTTCTCCTTAAAATCAATGCACCAGTCCGCTCTACTTATAACATCCGTTCCCAATATACCGCTGACGTTTCCAAACAAATACTGTTCAGGCTTTATAATGCAAGTCTGAAACCTTGTTTCCAGTTCACCTAACTTAAAGTGATTTAATAGATATACCTTTCCACGGGATTTATTGACATGGATATCTGTAACATCCTTTGATATAGAGAAAACAGAGTTTCCCGGTATTGTGTCCGAGCAAATAACAGTAACATTCGCCCCTGTGTCAAATACATAATACTTACTTGATAATTGAATTTGTAAACAATCTTCATCATTTAATGAAGTACTGAAATGAGCAATTGGAGTATTATAACATATAAGGAAATACGATATTATAAATATTCCAATTGCTATACCAGCTATTAATCCATAATAAAATATACGACAGTATTTATAAGAACCAATTTTCATAGACTGCAAGTTTACACGGATGCATGAATTGATTCCACGCTAGATTGCTCAGATTTCATCTTCAGCAATATTTTCATTCGATGGAATAGTTGAAGCATTACCATCACGTACTGCCATATAATGAGGCGACATAATTTCAACACCTGCCTCATTAAAACGATCTTGAATATTTTGATGCAAATCCGAATAAATCTCAGCTAAACAATCTGCATCCTTAATATACGCATTTACCTGGTAAACCGGATACCAATCACTTAAAGAAGTGGAAAGTACAAATGGACGTGGATCATCCACAACTCCAGGTGTATTAAGTGCAGCCTCAATCAACAACTTATTCACAACTCTCCATGGTACATCATAACCAATGCTAACTTCAGAATGAATAATTAATCCATACTCACGCGCAGACTGACTGAAGTTAACTGTATGTGAAGACATGACAAATGAATTAGGTATTGTTACCACTTCATTCTTTGGGGTACGAATACGAGTAACCAATGGAGTCTTCTCCACCACATTACCGGTTGTATCGTTTAGTTTGATGCGATCTCCTATTTTAAAAGGACGCATATAAGTAATGACCAGGCCAGCAATAATATTCCCAATAACCGTACTTGAACCTAAAGATACAATCAAACCGACAAATACTGAAATACCTTGAAACACTCCAGAATTAGATCCCGGAAGATAAGGATAAATCATAGCTATCATAAAAGCATAGAGCAAAAAGCGAATAATATGATATGTCGGAATAGCCCAATCTGGATAAAATCCACGTAATTTCAGCCGTTCAGACTGCACTTCTCCTGCCAGATAACGGACCAAACGAACTAAATACCTAATAGCCATATAAATGACAAAAATGGTAAACAGATTAGGTATATATGAAACGATGCCAACAAGAATACTCCTTATGGGTTCCCAAATATAAGAAAGCAACAGATAGGCTAAGCTTTTTGTCTGCGGAAAGATGGAAAAAAGCAAAGGCACTGTCAGTAACAATTGCAGAAACATGAAAACATAACGTACCAGATTGGCAAGAAATATTAATAATTTCACTTGTTTCTGAGTATCCAGAAGCTCATAGTCCTGAATAGAAAATGGTTTCAACCGAGTATTTCTCAGCCGTACAATACGTACCTTTAATTTACGGAACAACCAATTAGTTCCCCAGAACAGCAGAAACTATCCAATAAGCACCAGCACAAAATAAATAATTCGTTTACAAAGTTGCAACATGCCATGTTCTTCTTTCATCAGCCGCAACTTTTCCACAATAACAAGACGCTTACTTGCTGCCAGCTGATCACGCGAACAGTTTTCCCATAATCCATCCAAATCAGTAAATGAAACAATAACCTTATTGTCATACATCACGTCTGTTACTATATCACTACTTTCAATATAAAGCGAATCAGGCTGCAGATTAAAACGTTTTCCTAATTCTGTAATATCATTGGCCACATTCTCTGCACGTTGCTGCGGAGTATGTCCTCCCCGCTTGGCATAGAAATAAAATAATGTATCATTATCTACGACAACCGGAATACCTTGAGTAACCATCCGTAACGAATCTATACGATGCTTCTGTTTTGCCAATTTCAAAGAATCTGCAACAAATGCAGCCAGTTTCATCTGTTCCACTTCCATCCGCAAATTTGCTTCGTTCAATTTTGCAGCCGCCAATTCTGCTTGAATATCCACCAGACGAATAGAATCAGAATCCGAAACCGTAATGTCTCTTTGTACGGACAAACTATCTCTACCTAATATGTCAAATACCTTTTCTACAACTTGAGCTGATACATTAGATACAAACGAACTCAAAAAACAAACACACAATAAACTTAATATTCTCATGAAAGCCAATGTTATTTTATAGCCCAATAGCATATGTACCTTTTTATAAATAGATCAAAGTTCTACAATGCTATCACACAATTTATTTTGAATCGAATAAAAAATTAAATATAAGTCATCTCCTGATCAAAATGACATGCAAAAATAGAAAGAATTTTTCAATAAACTCGTTTTCAATAGGTTTCATTATACTGTATAATGAAGTATCTTTACAATGTATCTAAAAGAATTATAGATATTACCATTCCCGAATCTCTCGCAAATGGAAAATAAAATGAAGCCGTAATGAATTTCAGATAGAGAGAAAAAGAATAACCATAAACCTTTTCCTTCCACTAAGTGGTTATCTGTCAATCCCGAACATCCAAGAGCAGATATCAGCACGGATAAATCCAGTGTCACCCTACATCAACAGGTTATTCCCGGAAGATCTGACCGTGAAGGAACAACAAAAAAAATCCCCGGCATCCATTAAGGAAACCGGGGATCGGAAAAAGGCGACTACCTACTCTCCCACTTGCGCAGTACCATCGGCGTGACGAAGCTTAACT